>Ga0209562_1000012_pt1 | contig 118484 bp, 98 predicted proteins | sample WorMetvacBELIZE2_FD_187399 | JGI IMG/M metagenome (GOLD analysis project Ga0209562, IMG submission 187399) | Marine gutless worms symbiont microbial communities from Max Planck institute for Marine Microbiology, Germany - Olavius vacuus BELIZE.2... | ecosystem: Host-associated > Annelida >... | reverse complement strand
TTATCATGGTGCTTGGGATGCTGGTGGTATTCGCATTCCTCGCCATTATGGTGATTTTCATGCGCTTGATGACCGGCATAATATTTCAGTTTTTTCCGGAAAAAGCAGAACAAGTGCACCAGAAAACTGCCGCGTCGATTGATGCGGAACTTGCCGTCGCCATCGCCGCGGCCCATTCCATCATAGGAAAAACCTAATAGCAGGAGGTACAAAATGACCAAGAAGAAAGTCAATTTCATGATTACGGCATTCCGGGATGGATTCCAGTCCGTCTTCGGGGCTCGAGTCTTCACGAAAGACTTCATGCCAGCGGTTGAAGCCGCCAGTGCCGCAGGGATTAAACATTTCGAAGCTGGCGGCGGCGCCCGATTCCAATCACTGTACTTCTATAGCAATGAAGACGCCTTCAGCATGATGGATCAGTTCCGTGCCGCCGCGGGCGCCGATGCCAACCTGCAAACCTTGGCGCGGGGGGTTAACGTGGTGGGCCTTAGCTCCCAGCCCCGCGATATCATCAAGCTGCATGCTAAACTCTTCAAAAAGCATGGTATCACCACCATCCGCAATTTCGATGCCCTCAACGATGTGAACAATCTCATCGATTCGGGCAAGGCCATTGTCGATGCGGGGGCCAAGCACGAGGTGTGTGTCACACTGATGGCCTTACCCGAAGGTGTTACCGGCGCCCATGATTCCGATTTCTATGAAATGACTCTCCGGGGCATACTCGACGCCGACATTCCCTTCGATTCGGTTTGTTTCAAGGATGCCTCGGGCACTTCCACTCCGGCAGTGGTTCACGAAACCATTAAACGGGCTCGCAAGATACTTCCCGAACAAACAAAAGTTGTATTCCACTCCCATGAAACCGCCGGTGTCTGCATACTCCAGTACAAGGCAGCCCTTGATGCCGGCGCCAATCAGGTTGATCTTTCCATGGCCCCAGTTTCCGGAGGTACATGTCAGCCCGATGTCATGGTGATGTATCACGCCCTGCGCGGCACCGAATATGACATGGGCATCAATCCCAAGAAAGTTTACGAAGCCGAGGAAGTGTTTAAGGAATGCATGAAAGACTACTTCAAACCTCCTGAATCACGGACCGTTGAGCCTCTCATTCCTCTTTCGCCGATGCCCGGCGGCGCCTTGACCGCCAATACCCAGATGATGCGCGATAATGAGCTTATGGATCGCTATGAAGAGGTTACCGGAAATATGGGAGAGGTAGTAATCAAGGGCGGTTACGGCACCTCTGTTACGCCCGTTTCTCAGTTCTATTTCCAGCAAGCATTCAATAACACAATGTTCGGCCCATGGAAGAAAATCGCCGACGGCTATGGCAAAATGGTTCTGGGATATTTCGGGAAAACTCCGGTAGCACCCGCTCCTGAAGTAATGAAAATTGCCCAGGAACAGCTTGGCTTGGAACCCACCAACCGAATGGTTGCGGACATCAACGATGAAAATCCGAAACTCGGTATAGGAGCCGCCCAAAAAAGACTGCAAGATGCCGGTATCACAGATCTCAGTGACGAAAACATCTTTATTGCCGCCACCTGTGAAGATAAGGGTATTCAATATCTTAAGGGCGAAGCCAAAGCCAATGTTCGCAAGAATATACCAGCCCCTTCGACCTCATCGGCCACCGAAGGTGTAACGGTAACTGTGAATGGTCATCCCTACGCAGTGAGGCTCGAAAACGACAAGGCCACGGTGAATGGTACTACCTACGCCATTGATGTGAAGCCGGGAATCGAAGAAGAAGCTGCCACAGCCCCTTCTTCCGGCACTGCTGTCTCCGCTACGGTTGCTTCTAGCCCGGCTGCCGCATCCAGTGAGAAAGCCGATACAACCATCTTCGCGCCCATGCCAGGCTTGGTGCTCCGTATTCCAGTGTCAGTCGGCGATAATGTAACAGAAGGTGAAGAACTGATGGTTCTCGAAGCGATGAAAATGGAAACCCCGATTTCGACCACCACCACCGGCACCATAAAAACCCTTCTGGTAAGCCAGGGCGACCAAGTGAAGGCGGGCGCCGCGCTTGTTGTGGTTGGTTAGTGGGAGCTTGATATGAATTTCGTCGATTCGCTACTGGAACTCTGGAAAACCACCGGTCTCTACGGATTTCTCGGAACCGAGGGATGGCGCAATGTCGTTATGATCGCCATCGGCCTGCTTCTCATTTACCTCGCCATCAAGAAGGGTTTTGAGCCGCTGCTCCTCATTCCCATCGGATTTGGGGCTGTGCTTTCCAACATCCCCTTCGCGCAAATCGCCAGTCACACGGTGCGATCAGTTGCCGAATCGGGGCATATCGAAATTGATGTCTTTGGGGGATTCATTGGCCAGTTTTACGAGATGGGCGTGGCCAGCGGGCTCTTTCCCATCCTTATCTTCATGGGTGTCGGCGCCATGACCGATTTTGGCCCGCTCTTGGCCAATCCGAAAACACTGCTTCTGGGAGCGGCAGCTCAGATAGGCATTTTCACCGCGCTGATCGGAACGGTTCTACTGGAGCTGATACCCGGATTCTCATTCATCACCAAGGCCTCCGGCGAGCCCCTGGCTCAGTCCATACTCCATGTTGCCGGGTCCATCGGAATTATTGGCGGCGCCGACGGTCCAACGGCCATTTTCACCGCAGCGAGACTGGCGCCCAACTACCTGGGCCCCATAGCGGTATCAGCCTATTCCTACATGGCCCTGGTGCCCATCATTCAGCCGCCCATCATGAGAGCCCTTACCACCAAAGCCGAGCGTCAAATCAAGATGGAACAGCTTCGCCACGTAACAAAACTCGAAAAAATTGTTTTCCCCATATTGATACTGACAGTTTGCATTATTTTTCTTCCCAGCGCCACACCGCTAATTGGCATGCTGATGTTCGGCAACCTCTTGAAGGAATCTCTGGTAACCGACCGCCTCTCAGATACGGCCCAGAACGCCCTGATGAACACCGTTACCATCATGCTTGGCTTGTCGGTGGGATCGAAGATGTCCGGCGACATTTTCTTGAACTTCGCTACGCTGGGCATACTCGCCCTGGGGCTGGTGGCATTTATGATCGGCACCATTGGTGGGGTCCTGTTGGCCAAGCTCATGAACAAGCTCTCGCCAAAGCACCCAGTGAACCCGCTCATCGGATCGGCGGGCGTTTCCGCCGTACCCATGGCCGCGCGTGTTTCCAACAAGGTAGGACTGGAAGAAAATCCCAATAACTACCTGTTAATGCACGCCATGGGGCCCAACGTTGCCGGTGTTATCGGATCGGCAGTTGCCGCTGGTATACTCCTGGCTCTGGTTCCTATTTTGGGCGCATAGGCCGGCGAAGTTTCAGCCCAGTCGCTTCTCTAGGGCGTCAATTTGCCCCTGGAGTTCCTTTGGCACCACCTTGCTATCAGTGGCATAGGCGGCATAGCTCTCCTTTATTGTGGCCAGCTCCGCTTTCCAGCCAGCAATATCAACGGAGAGAAGAACATCAAGATCGGCAGAACTGACGTTTGTACCTTCAATATTGATATCCTCCTTTTTGGGAAGCATACCAATGGCGGTTTGTACCGCGCCCACCTTACCCGCACAGCGATTGAATACCCACTCAAGCACCCGGCTGTTCTCACCGAAACCAGGCCAAAGCCACTTGCCATCCGAAGCCTTGCGAAACCAGTTCACAAAGAAAATCTTGGGAAGCTTGTCGGCGCTGGCTTTTTTGCTGATGTTAAGCCAATGCTGCAAATAATCGGCCACGTGATAACCGATAAAGGGCCGCATAGCCATCGGGTCGCGGCGAACGGTTCCGGCTTTCAGATCGAGCGCGGCAGCGGTAATCTCCGAGCCGGCCGCAGAACCCATGAAGGTGCCGTGAATCCAGTCGGTAGATTGATTTACCAAAGGGATGGTATTGGGACGGCGACCGCCGAAAAGAAAGGCGTCGATGGGTACGCCTGCCGGGTCTTCCCAATTGTCAGCAATCGCGGGACAATTACTAGCCCGCGCTGAAAAGCGCGCATTCGGATGAGCAGCCGGCTCCTGAGCCTCCGCCGCATTCCATTCCCTACCCTTCCAGTCGATGAGTTTGCCCGGAGCATCATAGCCTATACCTTCCCACCACACATCACCATCTTCGGTGAGAGCAACATTGGTGAAAATGGCGTCTTTTTCGGCTGAATACATCGCGTTGGGATTGGAGTCCATAGAAGTTCCCGGCGCAACACCGAAAAAGCCGGCCTCGGGGTTGATAGCATACAAGCGACCGTCGTTTCCAAACTTCATCCAGGCGATATCATCACCCACTGTCTCCACCTTCCAACCTTTGATGCTCGGAATCATCATGGCCAGATTCGTTTTGCCACAAGCTGAGGGGAAGGCTGCCGTAACATGCTTCACCTCACCTTCAGGATTGGTGAGCTTCAGGATAAGCATGTGCTCAGCCATCCATCCTTCATCCCGGGCCTGAACCGAAGCGATGCGCAGGGCTAAGCATTTCTTACCAAGAAGAGCGTTGCCGCCATACCCCGATCCGAAAGACCAAATTTCCCGAGTCTCGGGATAATGAGCGATGTATTTCTTGTCGATGGGAGCACAGGGCCACACGCCATCATCAGATTTTCCTGGCGCTAACGGCTTTCCGACAGAGTGGATACAAGGAATAAATTCACCAGAGGATCCCAAAACATCGTAAACTTTGGGTGTTACCCGAGTCATGATATGCATGTTAAGAACAACATAGGCTGAATCGGTTATTTCAAAACTGATTTTGGCGATATTTGAGCCAACAGGACCCATGGAGAAGGGAATAACGTACATGGTGCGACCGGCCATGCAGCCTTTGTACAAACCCCTCATGATGCCTCTTAACTCATCAGGGTCAATCCAGTTGTTTAATGGACCGGCATCGCTTTTGTTTTTAGAAGCGATATAAGTTCGGCTTTCCACCCGGGCCACATCGCTTACATCCGAACGGAAAAGAAGACTGTTTGGCCGCTTGGCAGGATTCAGCCGGGTAGCCAAACCACTCCTTATGAGCTCATCGGACAAACGATCATATTCTTCCTTGGAACCATCACACCAGTACACAGCATCCGGTGTCATAAGTTGGGCCCATTCTTCAACCCAGGAAAGAAGCGTAGCATGTTTTGTAGGCGCGTTGTTTAAATAGTTGACTCCCATGGGGTCCTCCTCCTTAGCGTTCTATGTCTGAAAAATCTGTTGGCAACTGAGCCAGCACCCTTATGCTAAAGGAAAAATTTGTTTTAGTCTAGAAGCAATGTGCGATTGCGGCATCGGATAAGAATTACGCGATTGCTCACCGCAATAACGCGTCCACATCAGAGGGAAATGCCCTAGGGAATAGCAAACGCAGTCTGACAGCTTCACTATAGCGAAAGACGGGATTTGAACCCGCGACATCCACCTTGGCAAGGTGGAGCTCTACCACTGAGCTACTTTCGCATCAATTGTATAGTGTTATAGCGAATCAGGGATGAATTGATCAAGTACCAAAGACGCAATGCTTTTGGAAGCGGGGAATTTGGGCGGCTAAGCAGTCGTCGAGCTCAGGGCAATTCTCTATAATTCATCCATGAATTTCTGGTCCTATCTCATTGATGAGCATGCTCTCGGTGATATTTTCTCATCTTTCCCACTCTGGGCTTTGCTTCTGGCGATTGCTATAACCGTATCTTTGCTCTCAAAGGGCGCCGACTGGTTGGTCGATGGGGCGGTAGCCTTGGCTCGCCGCACTGGACTGCCAAAAATTCTCATTGGCGCCACAATTCTGTCGCTGGGAACCACCGCCCCGGAAGTATTTGTATCGGTGATGGCCGCTGTACTGGGAAATCCCGCTCTGGCCCTGGGCAATGGTGTGGGCTCCATCATTGCGGATACCGGGCTTGTCTACGGCCTGACAGCCCTGATAGCCGCCCCTCCGGTGAATAAGTGGATACTCAACCGCACAGGATGGTGGCAGCTCGGTTCCGCGCTTCTATTGGTGGTGTTGTCCGTGATAGCCCTGGTATCCAGGCCTGATAATCCTGTTCTCGGACGTCCAGCGGGATTTCTTCTGGTAGCCCTTCTTTTTGTTTATATGGGGATATGCTACAGGTGGGCCCGATCGGGTAATAATTCCTCATCCACTACTACGGCGGATATGGAATTAGAGGTGGACGATTCCCCACTCCGGACATCCATACTCGCACTCATCGGGGGCTTGATAGTCGTTATCATCGCCTCTCGGCTCCTGATTCCCGCCGCCAGCGAAACCGCTCGGCGCATGGGGGTGAGCGAAGATGTGATTGCCGCTACCATGGTGGCGCTGGGCACCTCCCTTCCGGAACTCACCATGGCCATTGTGGCGATTCGGAAGGGGCATCCGGAAATCACAGTGGGGAACATCGTTGGCGCCGATGTGCTCAATGCCCTGTTCGTTATCGGCACCGCATCGCTGGCGGTTCCACTGGCGATACCGCTCACATTCTTCTATTTACATTTTCCGGCAATGCTCATCATCCTCATCTCATTCAGGTTATTCATCGGGATGAACCGGAAATCTCGGCGATGGCAGGGTAGCTGGCTCATTCTACTCTACCTAGCCTACATCGTTTTGCAATACCTTTTCATCTGACGCTCCCAGTTCCCCATCATGCCAAACTCCACTTTCCCAGTTGAAAAGCTGATGAGGCCGGTATTTCGCCTTGTAATTCATGCTAGCGCATCCAGACACCCAATACCCCATGTAATACCAAGATTTCCCTAACTCCCTAACCAGTTCAGCCTCCCTGAACACACTGAGAACACCAAGAGAATATCGGGCCCATTGAGGGTCGAATGAGAAATAGACACTGCTTATTCCCTCCTCCGCGGTATCCAGAAACCCCAAGCCAATCAATTTCCCATCAAAGCGGTATTCACTCTGCAACGTCGGCACAGCCTTCGCGTAAAAGGTATTCTCGAAATCCCTCCGATTCGCCTCTTTGTTAAATTGACCCTTGGAATGAGCTCTATAAACCTCCCAGGCCTCTTCAGTGGGCGAAGGACTAACGATATCTACACGAATTGTTCGCCCACGTGAGAGAACCCGCCGCTGGCTGGACGTCGGAGTGAGCCGAGATGCATCAATCCTGATGGGAACACAGCGGCGACAACCCAAACAGGCGGGGCGGAAAAAAAACTTGCCGAAATGTCGCCATCCAGCGTTCAATAACAGGCCCAACTCGTGTTCGGTTACATCCGTAGCGAAGAAATACTCTTGAACAAAGAGCCTCTTCGTCAGATAGGGGCATTCAACTGGCGCGGAATTTCTCAGTGTGGAGAGGAAATTCATCTTGCCAGTGTCTCACTTACATAGGCGCCATAGCAATCATCCAAGAACCCGGCGAACGTTGTTGCCAGTTCAGGTTTGCCTGGAGATTGACGGAGTTACAGCAGCGCTGTTATGGATACCAATAGGCCGGCACCGTCTCGGTCCACCAGAATTCATCTTAAAAAATCCCTTTATGAGTTACTCCTAACAAAGAAAGTATACATAAACGACTTGACCGTCCCAGCGCCGTCTCACAGAATATATATTAGTATGAAAGAAGTAATGGAGCTGAAACAAAACATCATCGCGCCATGTTGGCAGAGCGATATATTGACACTTTCAAAGTCGGTGGATAGGATAGCGTTCGGATCCGGGGGTGTAGCTCAGCTGGCTAGAGCGCGTGAATGGCATTCACGAGGTCGTGGGTTCGACTCCCTTCACCTCCAAACTCGTCATGTCCGATAAAGGGTTCGATACAGGCAAAATCGATCCGGAGATTGCCGATCTGCTCGGGAACGCGGATGTCGACACGGCTCCTCCTGATTTCTCAGAACTCTTCAAGGGCATGGCCAGTGATAGCCAAGTTGGCCAAGCCAAACAAAAAGTCAACACCGAAGTTCAGGCCGAGGATTTCATCCGTAAGGAATTCCCGAAAATTGGCAAGTGGAAACGCGAACCTGATCCTGTTTTCTCCGAAAAAAACTATTACTCGAAGGTTCTTGCCGATGAAGGCGAAATTGCCAATCGCGTTCATACATTGCTTCAAAAATTCCTGAAGATAGAGGATCCCCAAGAACGAGGCCTGTACCGTCAACGGCTCATCACCGCGTGGTGGGAATTAGCCTCCAATTTAGCTTCACACTACCAGGGTGCTAACGTAGAGAAACGCTGGGCGCTGCGTTTTGGCTATTTTCTTCCCGCACTTATTTCCTCCGAACAACGGCAAATGTTGGCCAGTGTTATACCTGGCAACGAATATGACGAACCGATTCACTATGTGGACGAATGGTTCGATCTCATTTTGGAAGGAAAGGTTAATCCGCTTGCCACCGACGAGCCCAAGTCCTCCAAATCGAACATTCAAACCAAGACAAAAAACCTCTTGGAAAAAGCCAAGGGGTCCAAAGAAGTGAATTTAACTATGCTCCGCACTCTGGGAAGCAACCGTGACGAATATGAAGCCGATCTGAACGCCCAAATACATATTCTCACCAGGCACGATGCCCACCCCTCGGTTCCAGGAATTAGAGCGGGGTACACTCCAGACCAGGTGCAGGCATTAAGCAGAGTTCAGGATATCGTTAGAAAACTGAGTAAACTGGATAAGGACATCCACCATAACATTGAGCGCTATGCAAAATCTGACAAGGATTTAGACAAACTAGGAAACAAGATTGAGCAGATGGGCGATCTGAATCTGGTTGATAGGAGCGCCATAGAAAATGAATTGGGAAGTGTTCGCCAGATGGCGAAGCTATGCGTTGGGCGACAGGGCAACCATATTCCCTTCCTGATGAAAAATTTCTTCCCGCCAAAAATCAATCTCATCGGAACGAGAGAAAATGTCATCAGCTGCATGAGGCAGGTGGAAATGATAGATCCGGAAGTTTTCAAACGCAGCTTTCGACAAAGAGTCAATCGGATTGTGCCTCATACAATCATTGTACCCTGCTATGGTGAGCGGGGAATCTGTTGGGAACCCTTTGAGCGCTTCAATCGATCCACAAGCCGCGGCAGGATTGTCGTACCCATGTTTCCGAAAAACTTGAAATTAGCAGTTATCTATGCGCTAGGCGATCTCAGATGGAACCTCGCAAAAGAGAAAGCGGCCCATTACTGGATGGAAGAAGGACTCACCGGTCACTACTACCAATGGTTCAGCGCACAAAAAAACAAGGGAGATGTCAGGCTGAGCTTCCTGGAAAGTTATGTGCTGTGGATTACCAAAGAATCAGAGGGCATGCAGAAACTTGAGAGAGAAGTTCGGGGCATATTCTGGCGCGATATCCCATTCAACAGTCAGTTGAAAGAATCTCTGAGGAATCGCGGTTTTGTGTACGATGAGCTGTTCAAAAAAGATATTAACCGGGAAATGTCCGACGGATATTGATATAGTCAGTATCCCTTTCTTCGCTGTGGCCGAAATAATGGCTCAATGTAATTCTCCAAGTTCCATTTCCTCCCTATCCACCTGATAATGCGAGAATACAGGAAGAAAGTGCCGCCAATGGAACCGAACAGAATTAACAGAACAGCAAGAAGCGACAAACCTTGGGAATCGACACCGAGCATTCGATAAATCAGCCCAATTGTCAGCCCAAGCATGAAAGCGAACGCGAGAAGAATTGCCAGATTCAATATTGTCGCTCCGACGAGGAAAAAAACGGTGATCAGTTTCTTGTTCACGATTTCCTCAACCGGATTTCCCCTGCCAGCAGAACGATAATCATAGTGATTGACGATATAACCAGGGTAGTATCCGCCACATTGAAGGTGGGCCAGCGTTCAAGGCCGAAAAGGCCGTAAAATTTGAAATCCAGAAAATCCACAACCCCTTCGGGCCGAAAAACCCGGTCAATCTGATTCCCTACCCCCCCACCGATGATGGCTGCCAGCAACCAGCGCAAACCATCCGTAATATTCCGACTTCGAATAATGTTGATAGCCACTACCAATAAAACCAGTGTTGGAAGAATAACGAGAAGAACCACCCTGAGAGCATTGGGAATTCCACTTCCTATACTGAAGACGGCGCCTAGATTTCTAACATGTATCAAACGAAAAAAATCACCGGCAAAGCTCCAACCTACCGTGTGCATCGGAATGATTTTCACAACCAGAAATTTTGTTATTTGGTCGAGAGCAACGATGCAAAAGCTAAGAATGAAAAAACGATATTGACGCACGTTGAACTCCAAACGGTTTGTTACATCAATAGCCTGTTGGAATGTCCAGGAACACAGTTTCTATGCCAAGTTCCTTCGATACCGAATCAGCCATGGCCTGAACGCCGAACAGCTCTGTCAGATAATGACCAGCAAACAGGACATGGATACCCGCTTCCCTACTGATATGGTAGACATTGTGTGAGGCATCGCCTGTTATGTAAAGATCCAAATTCTCATCGATCGCCTGGGAGACCTCACCGGTACCCCCGCCGGAAATGACGCCGATGCTGCTGATATCATCGGGACCAAATCTGAGGGCATTGATTCTTCCTTCCCAGGAACCAAACAGCCGCGGAATAAGCGTTTCAAGCCTCTCTGGCTTCTTCAGCGTTCCCTTGAATCCAATTTTCTGCCCCTTGTACTCTCCAAAGGGTTCAATATCTTGTAATCCCAAAGCAGCGACGATGCGGGCATTGTTCCCCAACTCCGCATGTCTGTCCAGTGGTAAGTGGCAGGCATAGAGAGCCAGATCGTTTTTCATGAGAAATCGAATGCGCTCTCCAATAACACCGGTAAGCGGCAGCGCTGGCCCCCAGAAAAGCCCATGATGGACAAAGAGCATCTGAGCGGCTTCGTCTTGAGTTCGGATGAATGAATCCATGCAGGCATCCACGGCAAATGCAATCCTGCTAACATCAGTTTTGAAATCCCCCACCTGAAGACCATTCAAGGAATAATCAATATCATCAATTTTCTCGAATTCCAGGCGCTTTTTGCACCAGGAATCAAATTCAAGAATTTTCATGTTAGCCATTATAGAACAAAGACTCATATCGAAACAGAGAAGCTTCCGCCTTTCAAGAAAACTTCTGATTGAGTAGAATGGTTTTCATGCTCCATTTCCCCCGCAAACTCGTCCTGGATGAGATATTCTTGAATGTCGATATGCCGGATGAAACCGATGTGACTGCCAGTCCAGATGATAAGCGATGGGCAATCATTGGCCAGGAAAGAGCCGTACAGGCCCTGGAAATGGGCATTTCGCTCCGGGCCAAAGGATATAACATCTATGTGGCCGGTGAGTCCGGTACAGGCAAACATACCGCCATCATGGACATTCTCTCCCGCCATCGAAAGAACAATAATTCCCTAAGGGATATTGCCTATGTTCAGGACTTTCAAGATCCTGACAAGCCCCTCAACCTGATTTTCCCTGAAGGCAGGGCTCGGGAATTCAAAGAAGATGTCCGCCTTCTCATAGGCCGTCTTAGCGACAAGATTTCTGAGGATTTAGACACCGAATCTTACAAAGCCAGAAGGGATACGCTCATCGCCGAGGCGGAAAATGCTGAGAACAAGCTTCTGGCAGATTTCGAAAGTCAATTGAATGCCGAGGGATTTCGCACAGTTCAAACCGATGATGAAGATGTCGGGCGAGCCACTGATATCGCTCCAGTCATCGACGGAGAAACCGTCCTGTTTGACGATCTTCAAGATTTGGTACTGGCCGGACGAATTGATAAATCGGTTTGGTCCGAAACCCGAGAACGATACTTCGCGTACCTGGATGCCATGAAGCGGATATACCGGGAACTGAGAAGGTCTGGGGAATTGCTCAATGAAACTCTCATTAAGCTTAAAAACGACATAATACAACCGGGCGTGCATGAGCTGTGTGCCGCGCTGGCGGAGCGTTGGGCGGATACAGCCGTGAAGAAGTACCTGGAAAGCCTTGAAGCCGATGTTCTAACGAATAGCGACTGGTTTATATCGGACGAGGATCAAGAAGAAGGCGTGGACTTATCGGTCCGCTACGGTGTCCATATCGTTCTGGATCGTCATGGCGTAGCGGAACTGCCGATTATCCATGAAACCAATCCCACGAAAATCAACCTGTTCGGCGCCATTGAGGCCCGTTATGATGTTTCAGGTGAACTCCGAACGAATATGATGATGATAAAAGCCGGCTCACTCATTGAGGCCGATGGGGGGTTTCTCATTATCCAGGCCGAAGATATTTTCTCAAAGGAAGGTTTATGGCCGGAGCTGAAAAGAGCCTTACAAACCGGCCATGTCGTACCTGAAGTACAGTCAACTCCGCTGGGTCCATTGCCGATTATGATGAAGCCCGAGCCCGTGGTAGCCGAAACAACGGTGATTCTCGTGGGAGCAGCCCGGATTTATGAATCTCTCTGCACCCAGGATGAAGCTTTTCTGAAACTTTTCAAGGTGGCAGCGGAATTTAGTCCGGTGATGATTCGAGAACCCGAAACCGAGAAGAAATATGCCTCCTTCGCCAGGACTCTTGCCAGCAAAGAAGGCTTATTGCCAATATCCAAGGATGGGATTCGGGAAATCATTTCATATGCCATCATGCTTTCCTCGAAAAGGGATCGCTTGAGCACCCGATTCAGCCTGATTAGCGATCTGATTCGAGAATCCCACTATGGTGCTGGTAAATCAGGCAAAAATACCATAGACGGAGAGGCCATTAAGAAGGCCATTACCACCAGAGAGTATCTCTCCAACCTGCCCGAGGAAATGCTCATCGACCAAATTCGAGAGGGAACCCTGCTTATTGAGGTGGATGGGATGAAAACCGCCGTGGTGAATGGTTTGGCCGTGCTGGAAAGGGGATTCTACGCCTTTGGAACTCCGATGCGAGTCACGGTGGCTGTGGGGCCGGGTAAAGAGGGACTCATCAATATTGAGCGGGAATCGGGACTCTCAGGAGAGCTTCATGACAAGGGCGTTTTGCTACTTGAGGGATATCTTCGCCACAGGTTTGCCCGACGACAGCAAATCTCTCTTACAGCCAGTATTGCTGTGGAACAGTCCTACTACGAAATCGATGGCGACTCGGCGTCGTTGGCAGAGCTGGTCGCACTGCTTTCTGCCATATCGGAAATCCCCGTGCGGCAGGATATCGCTGTTACGGGCGCGGTAAATCAACACGGCAGCATTCAGCCGGTAGGCGGAATTTATGAAAAAGTTCAGGGCTTTTTCAAGGCCTGTGAGGCTAAGGGACTCACCGGCCAACAAGGTGTTGTGGTGCCGGCAAGGAATTCCGGGGCCGTTATACTGTCCGACAAAGTATGCACGGCTGTGAAGAATGGCCGCTTCCACATATGGGCTGCCGAGGACATCGACGAGGTGATGACGCTCCTTACAGGTCGAAAAGCCGGAGTACAACGCAGGGGCAAACGCTTTGATTATAACAGTGTCAATGAATCTGTCCGAAGGGGGCTGGTCGAGCTGTCGGATCTTTCATAGTATTTTTCCAAATTTGACAAAGAAATTTTGCATTTGCATGGCAGGATAAATATGCCGACTTTATACTGTAAAGAAAGGGAATAATTCATGCCTAACCCGCAGGTTATCGACAAAATTAAGCTGTCAATCCGTATGTCTGTACCCCTAACGGTAACGTCATTCAAACTTCCTCGCAAAACTGAAATGCAAATAGACGACATGCTGAGCGCCTATCTGGAAGAGCTCGGACAGTCTCAATTACACGACCATCTTGCCTACTGTCTCAAAGAACTTGCTGTCAATGCCAAGAAAGCGAATACCAAACGGGTATACTTCGACGAAAAAAAACTGAATATCAACGACCGAAAAGACTATGAACTAGGTATGCAAAATTTCAAACAGGAAACCCTTGACAATTCCGAATATTGGCTCGAACAACAGAAGAAGAAAGGGTTGTACATCAAGTTCTTGTTCCACCCGATGGGGAGAATTTTCAAAATCTCCATAAAAAACAATGTGGAAATCACGCGAAAGGAACAGATGCGGGTGTACGATCGCATTGCGCGTTCGCGAGCCTTCGAATCGCTCGAAGAAACTTTTGCCGAAGTACTGGATGATGCTGAGGGCGCCGGGCTGGGCATCGTTATTCTCGTACTCATGCTCAGAAAAATGGGATTGGATGAAGAATCATATGAAATCGAGGGGGAAGATGGCATCACAACTGCTAGCATCACAGTCCCCATCAATGAAGTGAAACTTGAAAAGCTAGACATGCTGATGAATCAAATCGTCGAGGAAATCGACCATTTGCCCCAGTTTCCTGAAAACATCACAGCTATACAGCGACTCATCAACGATCCCAAGAGCGAAATCAGCGATATCGCTCGCAAAATCAGTACTGATCCCTCCCTAACGGCCGACCTGCTCAAGACAGTCAATTCCGCACAGTTCATGCTGCCCAATAAGGTGGAGAACATCGTTGACGCGGTGAAAATGCTGGGGCTTCGGGGTGTCAAGAACATGCTTTTCAGCTATGGTACTGAGAAAATTTTAGAGCTTGAACATCATGAAAAACTCTACAGGCATGCCCGCCGGGTGGCATTTTACAGTTTCACCCTGGCCAGACAAATTACCCGAAGCAAGGATATTATCGACGATGCCTATATTGGCGGGATACTCCACGACATCGGAAAAATAATCTTTGCGGCTGTTCGTCCGGAACTCCTGGATAAGTTAGAAAAATTCACCCATGCCAGAGATATCGCTCCAGGCTTATTCGAGGAACTCTCAGCAGGCTACAATCACGCGGAAATAGGCGCGAGGATTGCCGAAAAATGGAATTTTTCGGAACCACTCATTGAGTCCATTCGATTTCACCACGAACCAAATTCCTGTAAGCCAGAACACAGAAATATCGTTTATTGCGTATATCTCGCTAATGCCTTATGTGATTATGAAGATGGTTCGAGAAGTTATGAGGTATTGGATCATTCTATACTCTCAAAATTCCGGGTAAAATCTGAGGAACAGCTCAAAGAGATTCAGCAGCGCTTGTCCAATGATTACGACGCTGAACTTGAAATTTCCTGATCTTTTGCTGCCGCGTAAATGAAATCACTCAAACATTGCGGATCGCCCCCATCCACTCTTGAATCAAGACTCCAAAAGTGACGCCCAGCATCAAGCGATGCTTCTCGCCCGGCAGAGGAATACCCGCCACTCACCGTTTTTTACATAACGATTACTTGAAAAAACCGATGAAGGAAGTTTGCCCCCAGACTCATCAGTTTTATTGCCGTATGCGGATTTTCTCCGGAGGCTCCCCTCAGAAAGGCGGAACACAGAAGTTTCGCCTCCGTGAAAGTTAAACGCCGAAAATATCCAATAGTCTATCGGCCACGGCCTCGACTACTTTTTCATTGATGTAATTGGAATCTTGGAGCTTTTCCTTCACTTCCTCTACCCTGTCCACGCGAACATCAGGCGCGGCATGAACGAATTCCGCCGTTTGCTGAAGGGCAGCCAAGCGCCTGGCCTCCTCAGAAACCGCCACCGAGTCAGCGGGGACATGCTTTTCGACATTCGTCGGCTTATTTTTATTATTGATCTTAGAAACCGGATCAACCGGTCCCAACCTGTCAATAGTCATGTGCTCTCCTCGCTCCAATCACTTAAAGTATCGGCAACGACCCCCTATTACTAACCCACTGGAAACGAAAAAATGTGACTTTCCAACTATTCCTTATCTGTCTTTCGATCCCACTAAAACAACAAATTCCCCCTTTAGTGTAATCCTTGTTGAAAGAATAGCCAATACCTCCACCGCCGATCCAGAGAAAAATTCTTCGAATTTCTTTGTTATTTCTCTACCAATGAGAATTTCACGCTCCGGAGCCAGTGTTTTTAGGTTTTCGAGGAGCTTTATTATGCGATGGGGGGATTCAAATAGTATGAAAATCATTCGAGACTCAAGAAGTTCCTTTAGGCGGCTTCTCCGCCTGCCATCTTTTGGGGAGAGAAATCCCTCAAAAATAAAGCCCTTACCCGCCATGCCGGCAACACTCATCATGGCTGTTACGGCCGATGGGCCAGGCAGGGGCACAATGGGAAAACCAGCGTCTCTGATAGCGGACACCAGCCTGCCGCCCGGGTCGCTAATCCCGGGAGTACCGGCATCAGCCAGGTAGGCGACATTTTTTCCCTCACGCAAAAGCTTAACGATACCCTGTGAACTCGCCTCCTCGTTGCTGGCTCGGCAGTTTATGAGGGTTTTCGCCGGGACGCTATACCTGCTTAGGAGTTTGCGCGTTAGTCTGCCATCCTCGGAGGCAATGACATCGACTTCGCCAAGAATTCGGACTGCCCTATAGGTAATATCTTCAAGATTTCCGATGGGGGTCGCAACAATGTACAGAACTGCCATGGTCTTCCAGTATAGCGGATATATCAAGACTAATCCGGTTCAACGCGAATAATGGTATAATCAGTCAGATGAAAACGAACATAATGGATTATCCGTCTGCCAGTGTTGCTAGATGATTGGCGGAATCCTCGTTGCCCTAATCTTACTCATTATTCTCTCGACTCTCGCCATACTGCTCTGGATTTGGAAAATCCACGCGAATGAGAACAGTTCCGATAGCCATGAAATGGAAAAAACACGAAACGAGGCGATGGCGCCTGAAAGTCCCTGTCCTCTGTGCGAGAAGATGCTCCCCCGGGGTGTGAAGGTTCATTCGCTGCTTTTCCCCGGCAAAGAATTCGATCTGATGCGAATCCACGGATGCCCGTATTGCTGGACGGATTATAACAAGAAGAATCCCAGAGAAAACTTGAGAAGAAGACTCTGTCCTTACTGCAAAAACGAGGTGCCGAAAGATGGCTACGTCATGGCTCGGGTGTATCGCGAACCCCACCGAAAAACACGTGTCAATGTGTATGGCTGCACCGGCTGCAAGAGCGGCCGCGGTTGACAGAACGCTTCTAGCGGATTATCGGGGGGCTTTGCTCTTCGGATTCCAGCTTCATGAAAATGAGTTGTTCCACTTCTTCCTTTCGCTTTCCAAGAGAAAAGGAAACTTCATCAACCAATAGCCGCAGAGCGCTTTCATAAAGCTTGCGTTCCAATATGGGGAGTTCCTTCACCTTGCTCCGATGGTAGAGTTTGGTAACGACCAAGGCGATGTCCGTAACAGCGCCCCTTTTCAGTAGATCGAGATTCATTTGATAACGAAGTTTCCAGTCTGTGGGAACAGGTTCGTAATCGCTCGTAATAATCTCCAATGCTTTTTCTGAGTCTTCTTTAGAAACTATCGCGCGTATTCCCTGTTCGGGTGCGGTGGACACAGGTATGCGAATGGTCATGTCGGACACATCAAAATACATAACATAGTATGGAACCATTTTGCCCTTGAATCGGCGTTCCTCAATGTTTTCAACAAGACCGACACCTTGAAGAGGATAGACAACCTGTTGACCCTCTTTGAATTGGATGGTTGGGGATTTATTGGCCATGGGTGTGGCCAATATATCAAAAAGCGCAATGAGCGTCAAACCTGCGGCGTTTCGATCCGATAATAATGGCATATGAACCGCAAAACCGTGCCAATGCTCGTGGTATCTATAGCGGTGTCGGTGCTGGCAGTTGCTTTGGTGATTATTCTGCAACGGCGTACTCCCGATCGCAGCGAGATTAATGATATCCAACGAAATGCTGTTCACACGCTGTTGGCACGCAGAACTGGGCTCATGGATGAGGATCAGAAAAATCTCAATGCCATTGCCCATACTCTTGCCAAGCCGCTGGAAGCCGGTGGGTCAATCGACAATCTGAATCATTATCTTTCAAAGGACCTTGGAAGAATCGACTTTCCACGACCAATGGACCGCCGGCGTGCTGGCAGTTATCTCGACGCTGCGATGAGTAATAAGGCGGAATTTTACAGTTCACAGTTTCATGACGCTCAAGCACCTATTTGGGCAGCGATGTATACCGGCATCGTAAAGGCTCTGTTTGATGAGGTGAAACGTGATGTTCTCACACTTGCCGGCATCCCGCAGGGGATAACCACATTGTCTGTACCAATTTCCGATAAGCAGTCCTGCTGGGAACAGGTGGAGCAGGCAGTCGATGCTTTTGCCCAAAACTGGATTCCACCAGGAGAAACGAGGTTTTCATATACGCCGGAGAGAGAGGCGGTTCGGCAGTATCTGACAAGAAGCCGGGCATTTAGCAATAGGATGGAAAAGCTGGATACCATATGGAGGAATCTGGCGGCAGCCCTTTACAACCTATCGATGAACCCCCAGTGGCAAACAGCGGGGAAGTTTCGGCCAGAGTTGCATACGGAGCTGGATGAACTCATTGTTCTGGTTCTAACAGCCAGCATTCATTACCGCGGCTTGGATGTTATGAATCTCGTGGCCGATACGGTACGAGCCCCCGGTAGCCCTGTGAGCCCCGGCATTATGTGGTCTCCGGAATTTTCCATCTACAAAAACATCCCGGAAGTGAGCGGCAGGACCGCCGATGAAGTTACAACCCTGTTTTTCGCCAAAGTGAATCTCGGCTATGCTTTTATGGATACCCGAACTCAAACATGGCTCAACAGGCGTAGAGATTGGCTAACTGACTATTTCAATAGCTTTTTCTCATCGACGCTTGCCGAAGACTTCTCACCCCCAGACATGGGGGATGCCGGTCTTTTCGCCTGGAAAAGCACTCGGCTCAAAGCCCTTGCCATTCATCAAATCAACCGCAGCATTGTTTCTGACATGCCTTTTGGAGCTAAAGGCGTCTACGGTGTTCGGGATATCGCATTCGTTCGAGCGAATTTCCTGGTAAACCCCTAGGGGCGCAGCTTCGCGACTCCCGGGATGTCGAACCCAAGCTTCGGAACTAAATACTTAAAGGGGTGAATGTCCAAGGCATTGGGGTACCAGCCCCCCACAAACCTCCGATCGATGATATTTACGGCCGGAAAATGTTCAATTGGCAGAACTTGACAGCTTGCTAGAAGAATAATCTCGGCGTCACGCAGTCTTTCAAGGCGCGCCTGATAATCCAAGGTCGCCGAATTGTCCAGGATGTTGTCGAAATCCGGATTGTTATAGCCTGCCTCATTGAAACTGCTTCGGGAATCCCACATACCGAGGAAGGTAAATGGATCGGCATAGTCGCCAGTCCAGGTAAGCTTGGCCAGGTCGTATCCCCCGCTCTTCACCGAATCGTAGTAGTCGGGAAACTCAACAATCTCAATAATAGCATCCAGGCCACAGTGTTCCCGCCAAACTCTCTGCATGGCAAGGGCCACTGGATCTTCGCTCGCCACCCGAATCACGGGGTTTGGCAATCCCTTCCCTTCGGGATATCCAGCCTTCGCTAATAGCTCCATGGCCTTTTCGATGCGCTCATTCACCGGCGGATATCCGGGATCGGCCAATGGATAATTCGGTATTGGCGGAACCAATGAGCTTGCCGGCAGCAGAAGGTTTTCCTTGATCTGTTCCCAGGGCACCAAGAGCGCCAGAGCCCTTCGGATATCGGGATTCGCCCACACATCAAGGCGATTAGAGAAGTAATAGTATGTAGTGGAAAACTGCGGACCAATGTTCAAGGCCTCAGGGATTGAGAGCTGGGAGGCATCCATACCCGAGATTACCCAATCAATCGCGAAGCGGTTGAAATCCCTCATCACGACATCCGCGTCATCCTCGAATTTGAGATTAAGACCTTCGAGGGCTATCGAATCGGAATCCCAATATCGAGGGTTAACATCAAGTAAGAGCTGTTCAGAATTTCGGGCCTTTATTATGAAGGGGCCATTGACAGGAACCGACCGATGAGCCGACCAATCCTTTACATTTCTGAAATCACGATGAACAGGAACAAAACTGTAGTGGCAGAGTATGGACAAAAACTGGGGTGATGGCTGTTTTAAGTGCACTTCCAGTACACGCGCGCTAATAACATTGACGCCAACATCGTTAATTGACGCGTTTCCACTGCGGTATTCCCGCGCGCCAGTAATGTCATCGAGCAATGACGCATATTCGCTTCTTCTTTCCGGTGAGAGGAGGATGAGCCAGGAATCCCGGAAATCGGCTGCGGTGATTTTCTCTCCGTTACTCCATGTCAGCCCGTCTCGCAGGGTGAAGGTGATGACGGTCTGGTCGTCAGATATTTCCCAGGATTCTGCCGCCCCCGGAACCGGTCGGAGAGAGGCAGGATGGAATGACACCAACCCCTCGTACAATGCCGTGAATATCTGTGCTTCCATAGTAGTGTACGCGAAATGAGGATTCCAACTGATTCGTGACGGTGAAAAGTTAACAGTGAACCTGTTGGGCTCCTCTGGTGAAGATGCTGCCAGGGATGTGCCGAGAATTGCAGCATAAAAAATGATGTGCGAGATCTTCTTCATAGCAAATAGGTCTCCATGAGTTCCTTGTAATCTTCGATTTTGAGTGGCTTGACATAAACGGTATCGAAACCAGAAGTTTTCAGCCTTGAAACGCAGCCATCATCACTGGTAATGGCTACCAGGGGAAGGTCGGGATGTGTTTTTCTTATTTCCTTAGCAACTTCATCACCGTTGAGGCCAGGCATGTACTGATCTAAAACCACAACATCGAAGTGTTTCTTCCTGCACTGTTTCAGGGCCTCCTTACCGTCTGAGGCGAGAATACATTCAACACCTATTTTTTGGCATTGTATTGCCATGATTTTGCGGTTTGTGTACTCATCTTCGGCATACAGAATCGTTTTTTTCATTCCTTTCGCTCCCCTCTATCCGCGTTTCTGGCCACCATGTGTTCAATGCGCAGCCAGACGGACTCCAGGTTTCTCAAATTGGATTGGTAGTCAACCCGATCTTGAATATCTCTTTCGACCGCTCGCGCGGCCGCAATCAGCTCAGGCGCTCGAATTGCTTTTCCGGCGCCTTTGAGAGAATGAGCAGCCCTGAACCATTCGCTATATTGTCTTTGCTTCTGCCTGAGCTTCTCAAGATGAACCCGGGAGCGCTCTATGAACCCCGCGAGAAGTTCGTGAATTTCCCAAGGAGTCAATCCGGTTTCTTCCGAAAATTCTCCAATGTCCACCGGAAGGCTATGATGAGCCGTGGGCAACTTGAGGATCAATGTCAAAAATCGGCTTCCCCTAATGGTTCTTGGACTCCATTGAGATGCATGGCTGGGAAGGGGATTTCCTGATGAAATCCATTGATTCAATGATTCAGCATTCGCTGGCCGGTAGGTAACATGTATTGAATCATCACTACCGGCGATTTCAATCTTCAACTTCTCGGTTGTATCACAAATCGCTCTGAGGGGAAATAACAAAGTTTCCAAGAGAAAAGCTTCGCTACCCGCTCGAACATCGTGAAGATTGGGGTCAATATCGATGCAAACTATCGTATTCTGATAAGTTGGCCACGAAGCAGTCTCATTCCGAATTTTGTCAACAATTTCACTCAGAAGAAGCATATTTCCAAGATACTCCCCGATTTTTCTTGCGTCCATATGGTCTTTAAGCGAGTTTCCTTACAAAAAATACATGTTCAGACACCTTTCACTACTTTACCTAATTGAATTTTTCATATTCACTAGCCATCGTTTCCATGAAAAGTACTTCAAATGAGGAGAATTGGTATCAAACGTATTATTGTATTTGCTTTTTTTGTCATTGTTCTCGGATCGCTCACAATCCAGCATGATTCTGCAAAGTCTGATATGCGTCTTGCTCACGATGAGGTCAAATCGGCGTACTTCTATGTGGATTTCAAGACTCTTCCCTCTGAAAACGGATTGTTGGAGCCTTTGTTGAACCCTGAGACTGAGCTGTTGGTGGTCGATTATCTCACCAGTCATATCGGAGATCCTATTATTGCTGATGCTCTGATTTCAGCGGCAAAGAAAAACCGTCTCGATCCAGCATTGGTGGTAGCGATATCTTGGCAGGAAAGTCGTTTTCAAGCTGTCGCAACGGGAAATAACAGCAATAGGAGCATTGATAGGGGGCTTATGCAGCTCAACTCAACCACTTTCAAACATCTGAATGAGAACGATTTTTTCGATCCCTATTTGAACGCGGATAATGGTGTTTCTTACCTGAGGAAGATACTACAACTGTCGGGAAACACCATTGCCGCTTTGGCCATGTACAATGCTGGTCCGAGTCGTGTCGATTCCCTGGGAGCCCCCAGGCAGACATTGGACTATGTTAGCTTAGTACTCGCATATCAGACAGATCTCATTCAGGGGTTTTATGATAAATACTCCACCGGCGGTATTTTGGTAAACCGCGATATCAAGCCCCTGAAGAACCCGGATTTCCTATAACAGTTCGAAATGGCAATTTCTCTCCAATACCGCCAGTATATCCGCGCGAGGTAATTATGATAGCATAGAATCAAGCCATGATTGTTGTTCTCAGAAAAAAAATTAGCGCTTCGCAGAAAGAACAGGTAGTCAATCTACTGACTGGCAAGGGTTTTATCATTCGCGAGATGGACAGTGAAGAGGATACGGTTCTCGGAGCCGTCGGTCATGCCACTATCGACCATCGAGAAATTGAAATACTTCCGGGGGTAGACCGTGTAATCCCTATAACTAAGCCATACAAGTTGGCATCCCGGGAATTTCACCCCGAAGACAGTGTTATCAGTATCGGACCCATCAAAATCGGTGGCACCCGCTTCGTTCCCATTGCTGGGCCCTGTGCCGTTGAGTCCAGAAAGCAGATACTGGAGTGCGCATGGGCCGTACGGGAGGCGGGCGCTGTGATGCTCCGGGGCGGCGCGTTCAAACCCAGAACTTCCCCTTATGCTTTTCAGGGTCTTGGCATTGAAGGACTTAAATACCTGAGAGAGGCCGGGGATGCTACGGGGTTGGCAGTGGTATCGGAGGTGGTATCAGCTAACGATGTTGACGCGATGAGCCAGTACGTTCATATGTTCCAGATTGGAACACGCAATATGCAGAATTACGAACTGCTAAAAACCGTTGGCTCAGCAGGAATGCCCGTTATCTTGAAACGCGGTATGGCCGCCACCATCGATGAATGGCTCATGGCCGCGGAATACCTGCTCTCTTCGGGAACCAACGACGTTATCCTCTGCGAGCGGGGTATCCGTACTTTCGGCCGGGCCACCAGGAACACCTTGGATATGTCGGCAATCCCCGTGGTAAAGGAACTGAGCCATTTACCGGTTATTGTTGACCCTTCTCACGCAATGGGCACCAGGGACAAGGTGCCGCCTATGGCATTGGCCAGCGTAGCCGCCGGTGCTCATGGTCTCATTATTGAGGTTCATACCGACCCCGATAAATCTTTCAGTGATGGTCCACAATCACTCTGGCCGCAGCAGTTCGAAAAATTGCTACGGGACATCGAAGCTCTCTGCCCGACCGTGGAACGGGAAATGGCCCGATTACCCGAACCCCATCATGGGGATGTGCTTCGGTCTCATTTGGATGGTTCTGGAGCGAATCGAAAGCCCAAAGTTGCCTTTCAGGGTGAACGTGGCGCCTACAGTGAGCGAGCCATCCTTAATTACTTTCCAGAAGGCGATGTGGAACCGCACCCCCTGCCCCATTTCAACGATATTTTTGCGGCAGTACTCGCCAGGGATGCTCAGTGGGGGGTGATTCCTATCGAAAACTCATTGGCTGGGAGTGTATTAGAGAATTACGATCTGCTTCTCAGATACACTGATGTAAAAATAGTCGGGGAAATCAAGGTTCGCGTTCGCCACAATCTTTTAGTCCTTCCCGGCACAAGCGAAAACCAGATTGCCAAGGTTTATTCCCATCCACAGGCCCTTTCGCAGTGCAATGCCTATATTACGAAAAAATCTTGGGTGACAGTGCCTTATTTCGATACTGCCGGCGCCGCGGCTATGGTAGCCCAAGAGGCCGATTCAACCCTCGCGGCCATCGCCAGCGCGACTGCCGCAAAGCATCATAAGCTGGAAATTCTAGCCGAGGATATCGAATCCAATCCTCGGAATTACACCCGTTTTGCCATTATAGCTCATGCCGATACGCCGATATCCGAAAACGTCAACAAGGTGTCATATACCTTTTCGATTAAAAGTCACCCCGGGGCTCTCGCCGATTGTCTGGAGGTGCTCAGAAGGCATCAACTCGATATGTCCAAGCTAGAGTCCCGTCCCATCGCCGGCAAACCATGGAGTTATATGTTCTATGTCGATGTTGTGCTCCCTGACGGACCGAAATCTTTCCAGAATGCCGAATCCGAAATTCGAGAAGCCGGAGAAGATTACAGAAATCTAGGATTTTATCGCTCGGCCTAGTCTTTAGCACCCCCTCATTAGCTTCGAATGCCTCATACGCCCATACCATTGAGTTCGTCGATCCATTGAGTTCGTCGATACCCGCCGCTCAAGTCAACTTGAAAAAGGCCTGGTTATTAAAGGTATGAAACCAAGCAGACTTGTATATTTCTTTTATTTCCCCCTGTTTTCCGTGATCATCACCACTCTGTTTGGTTGCCGTTTCTTGAGCACAGATCTGAGAGCAAGCATTCAGTTGCCGGAACTGACATATTGGAACAACCTGGATCAGGCAAATCATCAATTGCGCTGGGAACTATCCTGGATGAATGGCGATGGTTCACTCTCCACGCGCCATGTTAGCAGCAAAGCCCCCATAATGATTAGCCTGCCAAAGGAACATCCCGTTGTTGTGTGTGCGGTGCCCATAGTTTCCAAGCTACCCTCTTCTTTCAGATTTCGACCAGCAGGCTATCTCGATTCGGCGCATAAGCCCGCAGGAACAAAGTTGTCCCTTAGCTGGGAAGATGGTTTTTCCGCATTCTTCATGCTTGAACTAGCCCGTTCCGGAGTGTATCCGGGCGTGATCAACATCAGAAAATTCAAGGATGCAATCGCAAAACGTGGAGGTGAGAATCCCTGGCGCCTGAATTCACGCCATCTGAAGTCAAATTTCGCGAACGGTGATTTGTGGATATACAGTTTTCGTCGTCACCCAGTGCATTCCGTACATCTTTCTTTGGCGGAGGGTAGCTGGTATTCCGATTATCCCCCTGAGCCGCCAATGCGCTCCACTACCGAGGGTTGGAAGGGTGAACTCAGTGAAGGGCTGCACCAGTTTATTCGGGATTCCGGTATCGCTTCGGCTACTGTTTCAATCAATAAACGCGGAGAGGCGACTTTGCTTGTAGAGAACTGAAATCTGCGAAAGTAGTGGTAAGCAAAGCAGCCTCTTGAGCATCCTAAACCTGCCCTGGGAGACTCCAGTCGATCGGTGATATCCCGCGACCCTCCAGCCACTTGTTCACTTTCGAAAACGGTCTGCTCCCGAAGAATCCTCTTGATGCCGATAGCGGTGATGGGTGAGCCGATTCGACAACAAGATGCCGATTTCGATCGATGAATTCGCCTTTCTTCTGAGCATAAGAGCCCCATAGTACGAAAGCCGCGCCGGGGTGTTCTTTGTCGATGATATGAGCAATGCGGTCGGTAAACGTTTCCCATCCTCGATTTCTATGAGAAGCTGCCTTGTGACATTCAACTGTGAGAACTGAATTGAGCAAAAGTACTCCCCTCTTTGCCCAACAGCTGAGATTGCCGTGATTTGCTGGAGGAATTCCCAAATCGTCGGTCATTTCCTTATAGATATTCACCAATGACGGTGGTGGAGGCACACCGGAACTTACGGAAAAACAGAGCCCGTGGGCCTGGCCGGGACCATGGTAGGGGTCTTGACCGAATATCACCACTTTTATCTTGTCGAAGGGCGTGTGATTGAGGGCCGCAAAGATATCCGGCCCGGCCGGATATATACTCTTTCCGGCCCGTTTCTCCGAAAGAAGAAACTGGCGCAATTCACGCATATAAGATTGCTCAAATTCACCTGAGAGTCGATCCAGCCACTGCGGATGAAGCTTGATTTCGCGTTTTTTCTCTTCTCTCATATTCGCACCCTATCGGACTAATGGGAATTCCAGGATGAAGAGCGCGCCTCCACCCTTCCGATTCCGCAATGTAACATGTCCTTCATAGCCCTTTGCAATGCCCTTGACAATGGCCAGCCCAAGCCCAGCATGGTAGGTCGAATCGGTCTCTGGCCGATCAGTATACCATCGTTCGAACACTTTATGAGAAGATTCAGCAGGAATTCCCGGCCCCCGGTCGGCTACCTGTATGCTCACCATGCCATCTTTTGGTTTATCAAGCAGAATTTCCACCGTCTCACCAGGTGGCGAAAACGAAATAGCATTGTCAATCAGGTTCAGTACCGCCTGAACCAGTCGGTCGGGGTCGGCATCCACGAAAAACACTGGATCGGTATTTGCCGCGTCAACGAACTTCAAATCAACCTGACCTTTACGATGCCCAGGGTAACCATCCACGATGTTGCGAAGAATCATCCTCACATTGACGGCTTCCCGACGTCCCTGTTCAAGTCGAACATCGATGTCAATGAGCTCCTGGAGGTTTTCAAGCAGTCTTTGAATTCGCCGACTTTCACTATCAATCACTTTCAGAAAGCGAATGCTCTTTGGATCGGATATCTGTTCGGCGAGTTCGGACGCACTGAGAATGCTCGCCACCGGATTCTTCATTTCATGAGCCAAATCAGCAATAAAACCTTCCATGTAGTCGGTTCTATGCTGAAGACGTGACGATAGTTTGTGGAGAGCACGGGAGAGATCGGCCACTTCATCCTTACCCGATAGAGGTTTGAAGCGTGCCTGAAGCTTACCCCTCTTATCCAGAAGGCCCTCCGCCTGATCCCTCAGGCGTCCGACTGGCACCGTTACGGTTCTTGCCAAAAGAATCGAAAGAACCACGGCCACACCGATACTGAAGAGAAAGATAATCGCAATGTCTAATCGGAGCTGATAGAGATCGGAGAGAATGGCAAAGGTGGACCGAGATACCAAGATCGCTCCCACAACCACCTCATCGCGAAAAACCGGGATGGCCGAATAGAGAGTAACGGATTTCTGACCTCGTGAAATTCGGGTAGCCGCACCGTAGCGGCCATCCAATGCCGATTGCAGCTCCGGACCGTTGAGGATATCTCGATCGCTGTAATACTCTGCCTCCCTCACAGGTGTTACCGGAGGCTTGATAAACCTTGCCACTAGTTTATAGGCACGTGTGGGAAGGGCGCCTATGCGGTAAATAACGCTCTCTTCCGGATAATTGGGCGCTGTATCCTGTGTTTTTTCTTCCGAAACTGAAATCGCGTTGGATTGCGGAGACGGCCTGTTAGTCTCCGCATCGTCTATGGGAGCCGCGTAGTCCTCAGCTCCGGCCGAATCGGCGATAAGGCGTCCTTCATTATTCACCACGCGCAAACGAGCATCGGTTCTGGCGCCCAAGCGTTCGAGTATGGTTGTGGCTTCTTCTTCCAAATCGCCCCCAGCCAGCGCGGATGCCAAGAGACGGCCCTGCTGAACCATCGCCCGCTCCTGACTCTCAAGAAGCTGAGATTCATAGGTACCCAGGAACAGGAATGCTCCAATGGGAAAAACTGCCAGAAGTAAGTTGAAAATAAGCAGTCTGGCTGTGAGTCCTTTCAATGGTCGATTCTCAATCTGTACCCCATCCCATAGATGGTTTCCAAAACCTTCTTTGCGGCGCCGGCAGCTTCGAGTTTACGCCGAATTCTTTTTATATGGCTGTCAACAGCGCGCTCATTCACAAACTGGTCCTCCGGAAATACTTTCGCGTAGAGAGCTGACCGTGTACGAACCACACCGGGTGAACGCGCCAGTTCGGAAAGCAGACGATATTCGCTCAGAGTAAATACCATTTCAACACCGTCCCAGGTAGCCCGGTAGCTATCAGGAACAAGCTTCAGTAGACCTGCGTCAATGGGCGCTTCCCCCTGACCAATGCCCTCAGCCCGGCGGAGAATCGCTCGGACACGGGCCAGGAGCTCACGAACGCTAAATGGTTTGCCAATGTAATCGTCGCCACCTATTTCCAGTCCTAGCACGCGATCCAGCTCTTCGTCCCGGGAACTAAGAAATATCACCGGGGTTCGCCTATCAATATCCCGTAGAAGTCGGCAGAATTCAAGCCCGTCCATTCGAGGCATGAGTATATCCAGCAGATAGAGGCTTGGTGGGTCGTTCTGATGGGCCTCCCAGGCATCCTGGCCGTTGGGGAATGTGGATATCTTATAACCTTCCTTTTTGAGGGCATAGGCAAGATTGTCACGCAGAGCCGCTTCATCATCCACGATGGCAATGTGTTTCATTCCTGTGATTCTATCAGGTATACTCCTTATAATACAAAGTCGCATCCCATCATTCGACGAAGCGGATCCGGGCACCAAAAGGAAGGAGAGCCAGCCTGGCGATCTTGATATGCTGCTGTCCGAAGGGAATGCCGATAATGGTGATGGATAGAAAAAACGCCATGACTAGGTGATATATGGTGAGTTCCCAACCAAACAGGATGACCCATATGAAATTCCCAATCGCACCGCCAATGCCGAAGTCTCCAATATACGTTTCCCTGCCGAATGGCATCAGTACATATCCGGCGAGTTTGAAGGCTTGAACGCCCAATGGAATACCTATGATGGTCGTACAGAGCAGGATGCCAACAACAAACCAAATAGAAGCGCCGATGAAGCCGCCGAAAATGAGCCAGAGTAAATTGCCAAGCACTCCCATAATCCCCCAGAATGAAACTATTCATGCCCGATCTTAAGAATCCCGGCGTCAAACGGGCTACTTTTCATGGCCGTGCAACCGGGCGCAACACCATGCAGCTATGGTAGATGATATCACCTCTGCTGACAAGTTTTGAGTGTTGGGGCTTACACATTGTTTTCGTTCGGCAATTTCCTAGACTGTATGCGGTCTTTGTAGATTGTGCGAATGATATTCTCGTCGGCACGGCGGCCCATGAGCCATCCGTAGCCCTTCCGTTCAACGAAAATGCCGTCGAAGCTGACATCCTGCCATGGGCGGATGTAGTAGGGTATGTCCTGTTCGCTGAGTAATCTTTCCATCAGGTCGGCTTCCACCATATTGGCCAAGATTAAGATGTTCTCATATTCTTCGTCATCTTTGTCCATCATCAACCCATTATCAAGCATCAAGTGATGGCTGCGCTAGGGGTTAACAAAATTCTAATCCCGTATTACGAAGTTCACCAGGCGATCGGGTACGGCTATTACCTTGAGTATAGTTTTCCCGATGATGCGTTGAGTAATTTTTTCATCTTCTCTTGCCAGTTCTTCAAGCTGCTTGATTCCAGTACCGGCAGCCACTCTGATTCTGGAACGCAGCTTGCCATTTATCTGGAGGACGATTTCCTTTTCGTCGTCCAGGGCGAGTGTTTCATCCCAGCTAGGATATTGGTGATAGGCCAGGGAGTCAGCATGCCCCAACTTTTGCCACATTTCCTCACCCAAGTGAGGGGCGTAGGGTGAGAAAATCAGCACAAAGGGTTCCCAGAGCTGGCGCCAGCATTCCTTTTCCCTGAACACTTCGTTTATAAATATCATCATTTGGGCAATGGCAGTATTGAATCCAAGCTCCGCGGTATCGTTGGCAACTTTCTTCAGGGTTTTATGCAGTAGCTTCACCAGATGTGCTGGCGGAGCCCCGTCGTTTATCTTCCGGCTGGAAACATCCCATACCCGATTGAGAAAGCGATGCACGCCGACGAGTCCGTTGGTTTGCCAGGGCATGGAGACTTCCAAAGGGCCCATGAACATTTCATATAGGCGCATGGAATCAGCGCCAAAATCCCTAATGATGTCATCGGGGTTGATGACATTTTTGAGGCTCTTGGACATCTTCGCAATGACTCTTTCGAGTTTCACTCCGCTGGCTTTTTCGGTATACACCTCTTCGCTGATATCCACTTCGTCGACAGGTACTAACACCTTGTCAGGGCGCATGTACGCAAAGGAGGTAATCATGCCCTGGTTGACTAGGCGAGCAAAGGGTTCCTTGTGGCTTACAAATCCCAAATCGAAGAGTACCTTGTGCCAGAAACGGGCGTAGAGAAGGTGAAGTACGGCATGTTCTGCGCCGCCGACGTAGAGGTTAACAGGCATCCAATACTTCTCTTTGGCGGGATTGACAAAATCTGCGTTGTTTTGGGGATCAATGTAGCGCAGATAGTACCAGCAGGAACCAGCCCACTGGGGCATGGTATTGGTTTCCCGCTTCCCCTTTCCACCACATGTGGGGCATTGGCAATTCACCCATTCATCGATCTTGGCCAGAGGACTTTCTCCAGTGCCGGTTGGTTGGTAGTTCTTAACTTCGGGAAGTGTGAGGGGCAATTGATTTTCGGGCACTGGAACGATGCCGCATTGCGGGCAATGAATCAGGGGTATTGGTTCGCCCCAGTAGCGCTGGCGACTGAATACCCAGTCACGGAGTTTGTAGTTGATGGTTTTGAAGCCAGAACCGTCTTTTTCGAGCTTCCTGATGATAGTGTCGATGGCTTCCTGCTTCCCCATTCCATTTAGGTAGTCCGAGTTAACATGGGGGCCATCGCCGCTGAAAGCTTCGATTGCGATATCACCGCCCTTGAGTACTTCGATGATGGGCAAATTAAATTGCTTGGCAAATTCCCAATCTCGTTGGTCGTGGGCTGGAACAGCCATGATAGCTCCGGTACCGTAGGATATGAGTATGTAATCGGAAATCCAGATGGGTATTGGCTTGCCGTTCACAGGGTTGATGGCATGGGCGCCGGTGAACACACCACTTTTTTCCTTAGCCAGGTCAGTTCGTTCCAAATCGCTCTTGTAAGCGGCTTTCTCAATATATGCTTCCACTTCCAAGCGCTTATCGTTAGTTGTGATTCTGCGAACCAGTGGGTGTTCGGGGGAAAGCACCATGTAGGTGGCACCGAAGAGTGTGTCCGGTCGGGTTGTGTACACTTCGATATAGCTCTGTGTGTCCGCCTCGCTTGAGAGGGGGAAGCGGACATTAGCCCCCTCGGAGCGGCCTATCCAATTGCGTTGCATGGCTATGATGGAATCATTCCAGTCAAGCGTATCTAGATCATTTAGAAGCTCTTCAGCATAAAAGGTAATCTTCAGCATCCACTGCCTGAGATTCTTGCGTTGAACGACGTGGCCACAGCGTTCGCATTTGCCGTCTTTCACCTCTTCGTTGGCCAAACCGGTTTTACAACTGGAGCACCAGTTGATGGGCATATTGGATTCGTAGGTCAGACCTTTTTTATGGAGTTGAAGGAATATCCACTGGGTCCATCGATAGTACTCCGGTGTGTGTGTTCGCACCTCCCGGCTCCAGTCATAACTGAATCCCAGGCTTTTTATCTGTTTTCTGAAGTGACGTATATTGTGTTCGGTGGTTTCCAGTGGCGGTTGGCCCGTATTGATTGCGTAGTTTTCCGCGGGCAGTCCGAATGAATCGAAGCCCATGGGATGCAGAACATTGTACCCATTCATCCGCAAATAACGGCAGTAGATATCTGTGGCCGTATAACCTTCGGGATGCCCCACGTGAAGGCCGGCTCCCGATGGATAGGGGAACATGTCCAAGATGTATTGGCGCTTCTCTTTAGGGATTTCTGGATCTTCAGTGGTTTTGAATGTTTGGTTTTCCTCCCAAAATCTCTGCCATTTGGGTTCGATATCTCGAAACGGGTAGCTGCTCATGGAGGCGATAGTAGCCACTTAGCGAGGGGAAGTCTAGTCGCCAAATAGGATGTATCGATATGGCGAGTCGCTCTCATTTCAGGGGCCTTGTTGAAAACGTGAAATAAGAACTATCCTTAAAAAGCTATGATGCATCGTTTCCTTCCAAGACTGCTATTACTATTTTTAGCTAGCAGGCTCAATGCGCAAGATACAAGCCCCGCAGCCTTGGCCGCGGATATGATCGATGAATTCCGAGATTCGGTATATCTTCAGAACATTGGCGACGATGAACTCCATCGTTTGTATCATAGGCTACGGATCGATTTGTGGCGCCTGGAATTGAGTGATCGAGAACGGCAGTTTCAGCTTGCTCGCTCCGCCTATTACATGGCTCGGTGTTATCAGGCCTTCGACAGCGTCGAAGAGGTATTGGCCCACGATAGCAATATGCGTCGGGGTCAATTCAGAACGATTCAAAAGAGCTATACAAACCTACCGGATATTATCGCTCTTTATGAAGAATCCATGGCACACGCCCAAAGCTATCTTGAAGGCGGCCAGGATGCTCGGGGTGTGAGATTGTATGCCGAAAGCCTTAGTCAGCTTTCCACTCTGAAAACATTTGGCTTCCTCATGTCCAACGGAGTCAAGATTCAACCCCTTGCTGAAGAAGCAATTGCACTGGATGCCACGGAGGTGAAGGCCCACATTCTCTTGGCCTCCCGCTATATTTATTCCCCGAGTATCTGGGGCGGCAATCCTGATCGGGGCATTGCTATGCTGACGGATATCAATCGTATGCCCAATCTGGACCGGGAGGATGCTCATAACATCAATTTTGGTATCGGTTTTGCCCATACCATGGCGAAGAGGTGGAACGATGCCCTCCCCTTTTTCCAGCGGGCACTGGCGATATATCCCGGTAATATCTCCGCAGAAGCGATGATCATACTGTGTGAGAATGCAATAGAAAAATAGTTATATGATAGTGTAGAATATTATCCAATACCTGATATCGTGCTATCAATTGAGTTTCATGATAATGATTCTGAATATTTATTGTTTAATACTCCTCGCGTTTGCCTGCTGGTTTGTTCTTCTAAGCTCATCCAATGTCATCTATTTTCGTATCAGTCGGAGAAAATCACGCCTGAAAAAGGGTCCAAAAATTTCGGTTCTCATTCCAGCGCGAAACGAAGCGAAAAGAATTGGCCCGACTCTCGATGCGCTCATGATGCAGGACTACGGGGATTTTGAAGTCATTGTGATTGATGATAATTCCACCGACACCACCTTGGAAATTCTTGAGAGCTGTGCCGAAAAACATGAGAGATTAGAGGTTCTCCAAGGGGCCGAACTTCCCGGAGGTTGGAAGGGCAAGCCCTTTGCCATGGTACAACTAGCGGAGCGGGCAATTGGAGACATTTTGGTTTTCCTCGACGCGGATGTTGTCCCTAAGCGGGATTTTCTTTCCTGGGTTGCCGATCGGATGCTCAGTCTCTCTGCCGATTCAATGTCAGCATATATACGCCATCGAGCAAAAAGTGTTAGAGAATACACTTTTTTCTCCGTCATGTACATGTTGAATATGGCCCTTCTGCCCTTCTGGCTAATTAGATGTACGCGTACCCCCCTGTTCAGTCATGCTGTCGGGCAGCTTTTTGTTTTTACCCGGAAAGCCTATGACGGAGTAGGTGGGTTTGGTGTTGTTTCCGATGCGATTCTCGAAGATTTACAGATGGGAAGAGCCGTCAAAAAAGCCGGCTACAATCATGTATTCTTAGACGCCCGAAATGTGCTTGAGGGCTATATGTATGATTCGTGGGAACACACCATAAGTGGTATTAGAAGATCGGTATACGAGTACTTCGACAAAAAAACCTACCCTCTGGTTATCGTGAGTATTTGTGTTTTGGGTTTTATGGTTTTACCGGCAGTCTGTATCCCACTTGCCATTCTGGGAAGCTGGAGCCAGACACCCTGGATACTTGCCGGAAATCTTGGGATTTTCGTTGGATGGTGTATTACATTGTATGACCGGAAGATGCCCTGGTATGTGCCATTTTTCTATCCAATTCAATTCATGTTTGCTGTAATACTCAGCTGGGTCAGTGTGATGGATGAAGTTACTGGCCGGGGGTACCATTGGAAAAATAGAACCGTCCTATGAAATAACCGCCCACATCACTTGATGGCCCCCTTTTTTCGACTTGCAAGCTTCCTTAACTATAATGGCATCCTCTCCACAGAAGCGACGATTATACTGTTTGAGAACACAATATGTATACGAAAAAAGATATAAGTCGTGATAATGTAGCATGTTGTCCAACACCTGATATCGTGCTACTAATTGAGTTTTATGATAATGATTCTGAATATTTATTGCTTAATACTCCTCGCGTTTGCCTGTTGGTTTGTTCTTCTAAGCTCATCCAATGTCATCTATTTTCGTATCAGTCGGAGAAAATCACGCCTGAAAAAGGGTCCAAAAATTTCGGTTCTCATTCCAGCGCGAAACGAAGCGAAAAGAATTGGCCCGACTCTCGATGCGCTCATGATGCAGGACTACGGGGATTTTGAAGTCATTGTGATTGATGATAATTCCACCGACACCACCTTGGAAATTCTTGAGAGCTGTGCCGAAAAACATGAGAGATTAGAGGTTCTCCAAGGGGCCGAACTTCCCGGAGGTTGGAAGGGCAAGCCCTTTGCCATGGTACAACTAGCGGAGCGGGCAATTGGAGACATTTTGGTTTTCCTCGACGCGGATGTTGTCCCTAAGCGGGATTTTCTTTCCTGGGTTGCCGATCGGATGCTCAGTCTCTCTGCCGATTCAATGTCGGCATATATACGCCATCGAGCAAAAAGTGTTAGAGAATACATATTCTTCCCCGTCATATACATGTTGAATATGGCCCTTCTGCCCTTCTGGCTGATTAGATGTACGCGTATTCCCCTGTTCAGTCATGCTGTCGGGCAGCTTTTTGTTTTTACCCGGAAAGCCTATGACGGAGTAGGTGGGTTTGGTGTTGTTTCCGATGCGATTCTCGAAGACATACAAATGGGTAGAGCCGTCAAGAAAGCCGGCTACAATCATGTATTCTTAGACGCCCGAAATGTGCTTGAGGGCTATATGTATGATTCGTGGGAACACACCATAAGTGGTATTAAAAGATCGATTTATGTGTACTTCGACAAAAAAATCTACCCTCTGGTTATCTTGAGCATTTGTATTTTGGGTTTTATGGCTTTACCGGCAGTCTGTATCCCACTTGCCATTCTGGGAAGCTGGAGTCAGACACCCTGGATACTTGCCGGAAATCTTGGGATTTTCGTTGGCTGGTGTATGACATTGTATGACCGGAAGATGCCCTGGTATGTGCCATTTTTCTATCCAATTCAATTCACTTGTCTTGTGATACTCGGTTGGGTCAGTGCGGCTGATGAAGTTACTGGCCGGGGGTATCATTGGAAAGATAGAACCATCCTATGAAAAAACTGCCCACATTCCTTGATAGCCCTCTTTTTTTTCGAATTGCAAGCTTCTTTATCTATAATTGCATCCTCATACCGCTCACGTTCATCACCTGGTTTTGCGTTTATGGGATGAAGATAAAAGGTAGAAAGAACTTCAAAGGGCATCGCAAGGGTTTCATTGCTGCGAACCACTGCCAATACATCGAACCGGGGTTTACTGCCGCCGTAGCCTGGCCAAAAAAGCTTCTTTTCAGCGCCGACGAAAACAACATAACGCGCAAAGGCGTGGGCTTGCTTATCAGGCTACTGCGAGCCTTTGGTATTCCCGAGAAGAATTTCATGTCCATTGCCGCCTACATAAAGAAAGCTCTGGAAAGAAACTGTCTTGTTCATTTCTACCCTGAAGGGGCACTCAGTTGGCGAAGTCAGACACCGGGCCCATTTTTTGATGGTGTCTTCTTCTTCGCGTTTCTCAACAACGCGCCGGTATTCCCAATCGTGGAAGTACTCCACGACAGACCGATTCGCAGAGTTTTACCCTGGTGGCCCCCTCAAACAACCTACGTTATTGGCGCGCCCTTCTATCCGGATGATTTCAAAAAGTCCGGGCTATCGAGAAGAGAGCAGGTTCGTCTAATGTCCAAGGCGGTACATGATTTTATGACAGCAACTATTGCCAAAGAGGGTGGTTGTACAACTCTGCCGGAACGCCGCCAGGCGCCTCTTCCCTAAGCTGATATAAATCGCCCGCTAGCGTGGCAATTTACCCCCGGTTGTGAGCGTGTAAGTTGCCTCTAACCAATTCATGGGCTAGTTTTCTTCGTGGCGGGCGGAAATAGGTACGGGGGGAATGGCCATACAGATCGGACACCTTGGTCATGTAGATGCAGGCGTACTTCTCTACTTGCTCGGCATAACGGCTCTCCTCGCTTCCGGCCCGGAGAATTTCCCCCCAATATGGATTGAAATGTGGTTTGAGGCAATCGAGAAGACTGGATATTTCCGCGTTCAACCGGGCTTGTTCTTCATGGTAACCTTCGGGAAGCCGTTTCTTTCCCCCACTTCGGCGTAGCATTTCCACCTCATCGGCCATCCGTTCGAGCTGAGTTTTTCGTTCCATCCGATGATCGATTTCTTCCTGTATCTCGGCAGTTTCCGAGATGGCAGCAAGTTCCTCATCAAGATCCCCCAGCACCAAGGCCGTGCGCCAATCGCAGCGCTTCTTGATGGAAACGACATCACCGAATATATGATCGCCTAAATAGAGAAATTCATCCCCGGGCACGCCCATTCCATCCTGAATATCTTCAAACCACCCCCCCTGCCATAGCCCAGATGATACAGGACCTTCATGATTGGTCATCGTTCCAGTATCCGGATCGATTTTTAGAAAACGATTTTTTCCCTCAAAAAACCGTGGTTTGTCAGCGAAAGTGATTACCAGATCGAAAACCTCCCTCCAGCTTTTGTGAAGACTCCAATAGGGGTTGAGGGCGTAGTCCAAAAGATCGCAAGCGTAAACATAATCCGAATTGGTGATAATCATCAGTTTTTTGCCATAGTCTTTCATCCTCTCCAGCATGAGAGCGGTTTTGGGATCGCGTATGACGTATTTTTTGAAATCCGATCGGAGTATGTCTTTGAGGGTGCCGTCCTTGTGCAAAGAGTCAATACATTCATTCACCTCTGAGGCCAGCGTGCGATAGTCGGGCAAGTTTTCACCGTTCTTTTGCAGCTCAACAAGCTGTGAGTAGAGCACGCCGTTGGAAATGGCGAATGCGGTATCGAGACTCTGGAAGTCTGAGTCACGCAGGTCGATGGCACGCTCTCGGTAGATTTCCCGACGTTCACGAAAATCGATTTCTTCAAGGCCATAGTAGGCCAATTTCACTTTGCCGAAGCGACTGAGCTTCAAAAGATAGCCATTGCGCTTATCGATAACCAACCCGACGATGGCGCGATTTCTGTCGAATTCCAATCTTTCCACCGATTGAGGATATCCGAATTTTGTCACAAGACGTTTGACAGCGAGCTGGTGCGTAAGGCCTTCAAAGGCGTCGATTTTGTATCCCACCAATGTGTAATCCATATCGAATCCGATCACATTGATTTTTTTGAGGTTTAGAAGCCTGTTTACATACACGGGCATAGTGACAGAATGAACAAGGTGGGCGGTATTATCAAGCCTACAAGTCGAGGGGTCGATATTCTCCTTCCGAAAAGATTGGAAATACCTTTCCTGATTCATGAGAGGTGTTTCCACGCTTGAATCGTCAGAATTATGCAAGAGCTTCTGATGAATTCTTGCCCAGAAATCATTCCCAATATATACTCCCCATTAGACCGGTGGTTGTCTTGTACTCTCAAACGGTCAAATCCAAATTGATTCTGAGGACACAGGCTAGCAATGATCCGTGGGGAAAACCTATCCAAGCATTACGGTCGCATCAAAGCCGTCGACAACATCGACTTTCATATTACTAAGGGTGAAATTATTGGATTCCTCGGACCAAATGGCGCGGGCAAAACCACGACGATGAATATGATAACCGGATATCAGGCTCCAAGCGAAGGAAGAGTCTTTATTGACGAAATCAATATTGTTGAATCGCCTGAAGAGGCAAAAAAGCTCATCGGTTATTTGCCAGAGCAGCCGCCCTTATACCTCGATCTCACTGTTGATGAATTTCTGTACTTTGTTTCGGACTTCAAGAAGGTTCCCCGGGACTCCCAGAAAGAAAACCTAGCGATGATTCGGCAACTAGTGAAAATTGAGGATGTCCGAAAACGCCTTATTAGAAATCTTTCCAAGGGTTATAAACAGCGGGTTGGATTGGCTCAGGCCCTGGTGGGAGATCCTCCCCTTCTCATACTCGATGAGCCAACAATTGGCCTTGATCCCAAACAGATTATCGAAATTCGACAGCTTATCCGGGATTTAGGCAAGGAGCATACCGTTGTCCTCTCATCTCACATTCTGCCGGAAATCAGCGCTACCTGTAATCGCATCCTGATTATCAATAAGGGTAAAATCGTCGCCTCAGATACCCCCGCCAATCTCGCTGGTCGCTTATCCGGCGCATCGGGCGCCGCTCGCCAAAAACTTCTGGTGAAAGGTAACGCTAAGGAGATAAGGACCAAGCTGGAGGGCATCTCGAATATAGGGTCCATCGATATTGCCCCCGGCCCTGAAAAAAACCTTTGCGAAGTGATCGCCAGCACTGAGGATAACGAGGATATACGGGAAAACCTGTTTCATGCCCTGGCTTCGAAAAATCTGCCCATACTCCAAATGGGGCCGATGGATCTCACACTGGAAGAAATCTTTCTGAATCTCACCACCGATGAGGAGAATCTCTGATGCTGGCTGTTTTCAAAAAAGAACTGAAAACCTACTTTTTTACCCTCAGTGGCTGGGTCTTTCTGGCCGTCTTCCTCCTGATATCCGGCGCCCTATTCGCCATTCAGATGGTTTTCCCCGGGAATTCCGAATACTCAGGGTTCCTCGCGGGCCTGCTTTTCATCTACCTCTTTGTTATCCCCCTGCTCACCATGAGGATTTTCACTGACGAAGTTCGTTTTCGAACAGATCAGCTTCTCCTCACCGGGCCATTGAGCCTCTGGGGGATTGTTCTTGGGAAATATCTGGCTGCCCTGAGTGTATACCTTATCACTGTCATCATAACCATACTCTACCCGGTGCTCCTAAGCTTTCATGGCAAGTTGGACTGGCCAGTGATTGCCGGCACCTATGTGGGACTAATTCTTCTGGGAGGCGCCTTCATCGCCATCGGCATCTTCATATCCCAGATATCTGAGGGCGTCGTGAGTGCCGCAGTACTCACCTTCTGCGCCATTATTGTCACTTTCATAATCGATTTTTTGCGGCCGAACATGCCGGTAAGCGAGCTCTCCGGTCTGATATGGATAGCTATGCTGTTGGGGATATTCCTCTTCTGGTTGTACACTTCGGGAAAAAATACCGTGATTACCCTGGCAGCCGCCCTGCTTTTCACTCTCATACTTCTGACTGTCTGGTTTGTCAGTCGCAGCGTATTTTTCGGACTGATTGGAAAAAGTCTGAGCTGGTTGTCCCTAACACGGCGATTTGTTTCATTTCCCATGGGGGTGCTGAAACTCAATGCCATTCTATACTATTTGAGCTTCAGCGGTTTCTTCGTATTTCTGACAGTTCAGAGTTTGGAAAAACGGCGTTGGAGCTAAGGGAATAGCATGGGAAAACTCACTTTCAAATTCGACTTCAAAACCCGTCATGCCGGAATATCGGCCCTCACCACCATTGCTGTACTAGCGTGCATCATCATCATCAATATTCTCGCCGGGGAATTAACCCTCAAGGTAGATCTGACACCGAAAAAACTCTTCAGCCTTTCTGAGGAAACACGCGCCCTATTGGACAAGCTTGAACGTGATGTACAGATTTTGGCTTTGTACGAATCGGGAGAAGAACCGGATAATATCATGGAAGCACTCAATGAATACGATCATTTTACCCAGCATGTCAATGTTCGCGTGCTAGATCCCGACCGTAATCCCGCTATCCTAGCCCAATACTCCCGGGAGGATGCCCCTCTGGGCCGGGGCTCTTTCATTGTGGCTTCGGGTGACTATTATCGCGCGATTAGCACCATGGATCTTTATGATTTAACCTACAACCAGCAGGGACAACCCCAGATTCTCAGCCAGAAAGTGGAACAGCAATTCACCTCTGCCATCGCCTACGTCAGTTCCGGTCGAACACTGATGATATCTGAAATCATCGGCCACCATGAAACTCCCCTAGCCGAACTTGGCTATGAGCCGATTTTGGAGCAGGCTAACTACGCGCTGAGCCAAATTTCCTTGACTCGTTCGGATATTCCAGTCGACACGGCCCTCGTTACACTCGTGGGGCCCACTGTTGACCTCTCGCGCACTGAGAGCGCAGAACTTGATGAGTATCTCGCCGCCGGCGGCAGCCTGCTCGTAGCGCTTGAGTACACTAGCCAGCCCATGGAAAATCTTTTTCAGCTGCTAGCGCGCTGGGACATTGAGGTGCGCCATGGACTGGTTTTTGAGGCCAGACCAAGCCGCCTCATCGCGGAATTCGGCGACAACCCTTTGGTTTTTGCACCATACATCGCGGACCACGAAGCATTGGCAACTCTGGTGGAAGCCAAAATGGACCCGGTGTTTCAGGCCACTATGGGGTTTCAGCAAACAAAAACAAGGCAGCGCCAACTGGAATTTTTCCCCTTGCTCACAAGCTCGGAAGATTCCCATCTACGCACCAGCTTCTCTTCGGAAGATGCCATGTCAATGGAACCAATTGCCGGTGATATCAGTGGACCAATCGATATTGCCGTAGCGGTACGGCAGCGTAACATGAATACCTATCAACCCGAAGGCGCCGCCATCGTCGCTCTTGGGAGCGCCAGTACCCTTAAGGGATTAGGATACTTAGGACAGATTAAGGCAAACGCCGATTTGCTCATCAACCTGATAACATGGTTGATAAACGATGATTCGACCGTCAATGTCCCCGCCAAGAGCCTTTTTCGCGTTCCACTGAATATCAACACACCCACGGCCCTTATCTACAGCTCCCTGACAATCATCCTGTTGCCCCTGTTATCTCTGGGTTCTGGACTCCTTCTTTACTTCAAAAGACGTAACCAATGATTCGCAAATTGCGCGCGCTTCTGATTTCACTCATTCTTCTCACCGTTCTCGCAGCCGGACTGATACTGCTGCGAACCTTGGCAAAGCGAGAATCAGCAAGCGCATCGAATGTCATTGTGGACTCAGAGGTACTCAGTAATTTCACTGTAGAGAATCTCAGATCGCTGCGCATACAGCGTGGCGGAGAGGAAATTCATGCATACAGTATCGATGGAAAGCAATGGATGCTCGCCGATACTCCAGAATTTTTTCGCCCGGTATCCGAAAAAATTGCAGCATCGGTGCGAGCGCTAGCAAACTTGAGTTCCAGCAACATCATTCGAGATGTTGTGCAGGATTCAGAATTGGCGGACTTTGGCCTGGATGTGGCGGAGGCAACTCTGATATTCCGAGACAGCGATGGACAATCAACAACGATTGAAATCGGCAGAAAAAGCCCCTCCGGCACAGGCCGATATGCCCGAATGGCCAATTCCCCCACCGTCGTTCTCCTGCCGAATAGAAATGCCGATTATGCATTCAAGAACGCTTCGGATTACCGAGACATGAGCATGCCAACGATCAATCCGGAATCCATATCGCGTATGGAATTTCGCTATAATGGACGAACTACCAAAATTGAACCGCGCACCGAAGAAGATCCCTATGTTACCCGTGCCAGTCCCTACAATATCAGCTCTTCCGCCTGGAAGGGCACATATACTCTGGACGACCACGCGCTGAGAACACTGCTTACCGAGGAATCACCGCTTCCGGTTGGGGCAAAGGAATATAGAGACGATCTAGATTCCAACGATCCCTCACTTGGCTTGCGTGGTGAGAGTTCTGATATGCTGTTCGTCGAGGATACCGAAGGCAATATACTTTCACTGATATTCGGAAATAACGATGGTAAAGGAAATCGCTTTGTTCGGTATGAAAACGTTGCCGACGCTGTATTTCTTTTGGAAGAATTGGAATTATTGGAAACCGAACCCTTTCAACTTCTTAACAAGTTTGTATTTCTCGGATCGATACATCAGGTTAGCCAGGTGGTGATCGAAAATGATACGGATGTCTGGATAATGAACCGAGCCGAAAGGGGCAATTCAGAGGATATCCATGACGATTATTTCGAGATCAACAACGTGGAAATTCCCTACGAGGATTTTACCAACATCTATCAGAAGTTTATCGGCATCATGTGGGAAGGACAAATTGTCACGCCAGTAAAACCGGGAAACCCCGAGCTAAAGATTACCGTCAGCAATATCCAACCCGACATAAAACCAAAAATCATTCGATACTGGCCCTATGACGGTGTCTATTATCAGGTGTCCCTCGATGAGCGACCTTTGGAATTTCTGGTTGGGCGATATCAGGTAAACCAGTTCATTGACAGCCTGACGGCCAAACAGAAATCCATCAACCCCAATTCACCAAGATAAATAATCACTCAGGCAGGGTGAGTCGATCGAAACGGGCGATGCTCAAAGGCCGTCTGTCGCTGCCATAGGTCCATCGAGCCAGGGCCGCCCCTGTCACGTCTTCTACCGGCCTTTCATCAATACCGTAATGTCTCCGTTCAATAATTCTGCCATAAGTGTCGTGATTCCAGGTATATACCGCTACGCCTTCGCTGTCGGCACGAAGCTGACCATATAGCCCATACTGTCTCTGTTCCCTTCGGCGGCCCTGGTTGTCATAAATCCAACGGTATTCGGCAATGCCTTGATAATCTTCCGAAAATTTGTCGCTAGCGTTATAATGGCGCTCGGAAACCTTCATTCCCTTCTCGTCCCATTCCCAGCGATAGACCGCCACCCCAGAAGTATCCTCGGCAAGAGTTTCCCAATCTTCGTAGCTGGCAGCCTCAATGAGGTTTCGAGCATCGTCGTACCGGTATCGGTACCGGGCGATACCCCAAAGATCTTTTCTTGGCTCATCGTCGAGCCCGAAGGATGTGGAAGCAACGATAAGACCACGATTGTCGTATTCCCATCGATAGGAGGCCATGCCGGCATCGTCCTGGGTAAGCATCATGCCCTCATCCAGGTTGAGCTGTTCCAACTCATTGCCTTGTGGATAGTGAATCCATTTGTAGGTGGTGATTCCAACCCCATCCTTGCTAGGCTGCATCAATCTGTTCAGATGAGTTTGCAGTACTGGATTCCCCGATTCATCGTACTCTCTCACGTAAAGGGCAACACCATTGGAATCCTCCCGGAGCTCTCCGGCGATACCCAGTCGGCGTTCCTCCAAAGCAAGCCCCCGATCGTCTCTCAGCCATTCCACGGCGGCAGAACCGTCGGCAGCGATTATCGGAAAGCCATCCACACCAACTCGTTCCTCCCTAATGACATCGGCAGTTGCGTCCCGAATCCAGCGATAACCATGAACCCCCTCATTGGAGGCAATGGTAGGCAGTCCATCAGTGTCGAAATATCTCTTGCTTTGCAATCTATCCTCAGAGTCCCAGATATAGGAAATTTCCGCCACTCTCCGAAAGTCATCGATATGTCTGCCTTTTGTATCAAACAACCTCTCGGTGGCCTTTCTACCGGCCTTGTCCAGCTCCCAGCGTCTCAGGGCAACACCATCCCGATTAGCAACGAGGTTGCCGTATTGATCGTAGTGAAACACCCCCACCGCGCGCCCAGAATTGTCGAGCTGAATCCGCTGAGCCCATACTCCCAGATCGTTTGAAAGGGGCATACCCCGGGAGTCAGTAAAACGGTGGTAAATATAGCCGGGCTCATAGCTTATTTCTATACGAGGCACCCCATACAACGGATCGGCAAGGGCCCTCCCTGAATGCTTGTATTCAACCTCCACCAGCCTGCCATCCTTATCAAATCGAAGCCGATAGGCATTGATGCGGCTCGCTTCGCTTTCCTGCACTGGGTGTAGCCCCCGAATTTCCTCATAGGCATCCACTTCGATGTGTCTGAACCAGGCGTCTGAGGCAAAAAGCCGCGCTGATATGAAAAAAAACATGGCCATCAGACTGACGCGTTTGCGAATATTGGTATTCATCATTTCAATGTTCGGCATTTTTTCAACCTCGAATGAAATATGTCAGTTCGCTTTGGCCCCGCTGCGCGAATCTGGTCTAAAGCCTCGGCAAACCGGGTGATTTCTTCGTTATTCTGTTCCCTACGAGCGGATTCTACATATCGAATATGTTCTTCTCGACGCCGGTAAAGGGCTTCCTGAACCTTCCAGGGCCTAGAAACATGAGCAAGAACACTATCGGCGCCCTCACCGTTTGTTGTCAGAACGACGTTTCCAAACCGAAACAGAAAAGCCAATAATCCCTTCTGTTCTGTACGGATGTTGCGTACTGAAGCTAGTTCAATCTGGCGGCGCGTTTCCATGAGTCCCAGAGGTTTTTTATACAGATCTATCACATTTCCTCCAGAAAGAATAAACTGATCGTTACGCCACGCTCCCCATCGATAGAGACACCAGGACAATATCATCAATGCGGCGGTAAGAACTATCGGCGGCTTCAACGGAAGGAGATGAAAGTGCATCGTCACAAAAAGAAGTGCTACCAGCACAATGGGCAAAGCAAGCTTCCCTGCCAAAACCGCAAGGCTTTTTCGGAACCGAATATCTCCATTAGCACCGAATTTCTTACCCTTCTCTGCAGGCGGTGCATGCACAAGAATTGGAACTGATTCGCTAAAACCTTTTTTTTCGAGCTTACGCCTCACCCTTTCCTTATCCCAGCCTTGAGACCGCGCGGAGATAACACCCTTGTAATGCAGAATTTTCTGAGCAACTTTCCACGGCTGATTGATATCCTTAAAAACTAGATTGGCTGTTGAGGCTCTCACCGTTACTGTACCTATGCCAATTATCCGATTTAGCATTCCTCTTTGTTCGGTTTCCACTCCCAATACTCCCTCCATGGACACACGCTGACTCTCAACCGAAAAACTGTTCCAATCAAAGCTTCTCAACGTCACCGAATCCGCATCAATGCTGTACACTGTGAGCAGTCGGCTAATGAAGAAGTAAACCAGCCATCCCGCATAAATCGCCACTGCGGCCATGGGAAGCAGAGGTGAGAATGAATCAGTTTTTCCAGCCAAAAAATACAGCAAGGCAGCCCCAACCAGGCATAGCACCAAACCCGGCAATATCGGGCGGCGAGAAGGATGAAAGCTCCGGCGTCGTCCACCAGGCGATTCCAGTATGGGCAAAGCCGATGCCAAACCGGAGAGATGCTGATTATCACGGCCTCGAACAGGTTCGAGCGCCCTCCGCATGCTCGGCGTGGCCGTCATCAAGTTTAGCAAGGTTTCTCTCGACCACCGCAGCCAACGTGAATTTTCAACCGCGTACAATGACTCGGCAAGCGGCGAAGGATGCGCCAGACGGTCTTCCCCCCAAATATCCCCGGGAAGTAAGATAGTGGCGGTAGGCTGCCGGCTTCCATCGGATTGCGAGTGAGCACCTCCCTCCACACGCCCACTTAGCAAAAAAAGCAAATCCTCCCCTGAATCACCCCGATGATAGAGCTTTGCCCCCGCCGGCGCATCCCAAATTTCAGCCGCCTGGAGGAGTTTCGAACGCTGGATATCATTGAGCCGGTAAAACGCCGGGTGATCTGGCAATACAATGTCGTTCATCACTTTGACTATCGGTCCAAAATGAAGCCTGGGTGAGCTAGTCTTGGCCAGGGTGCCTCATTCTACCAGGTTCGCTCTGCCCTACTACGCGGAAGCATTCCCATATTCACCATATACGCCACAAATCCGAAATCAAAGCGCCCACAGCAATGAACACGGCACCCGCGATTGCTCGGCTGTTCCACCCGTCTCAGAGCATCAACCACCCATCATCGCCGCGAACACAAGCTCTCATGAGGGGATGGATAGGACTGGTTTGCTCTAAATATGTGGTTCTCTCAGGGATGGTGGTTTTTCGAGTATAAACGACCAGAGCAGGGCACGGGGTAGGGCTGGAAGGCTTTCCAGTCTTTCCAGCGGACCTGATGCGGCGGGAGTATCGACAGCACGATGAACCCATACATGTGGCTGAGGACTGGGAGCCAACGGCGCCTCGAAAGAGTTTGGCACTTTGATAAAGCCCGACTTGGATGATCCTTCCTGTGTATTCCTTGCAGCGGTATTTCTCGTCCCCTTGGCATTTTTACGCGGTATTTTCTCTTCCGGTTGCAAGGGTGGAGGCGTAACGGCCCCCTCAGTTTGTTTTATGACTTTTTGAAAGGGTGAGAAGAGACTTTCAACTAAGCTTTCCGGTCTGGCAGGGGCTTGACGATCGACGCGTTTTCTGGCGGATTTCCGCCGACGGTTTATTCGACGCAATACCCAAAGAATCGCCAAGACAATGGGAATGATGCGATACAGGTTTTCAAGAACGGCGTCCATTAATCAGTCTTCCGGTGGTTTAGTTTGGTCGCCCAGACTCTTACGCATATCCGTATCGGCTTGGAGATTTCGCAACCGGTAATAATCCATGATACCGAGGTTCCCTTCCCGGAAGGATTGAGCAATGGCCTGGGGAATCTCGGCTTCAGCCAGCACCACTTTGGCGCGATTTTCCTGTACCTCTGCCACCATTTCCTGCTCCCTGGCTCGGGCGGCAGCTCGACGCTGTTCGGCTTCCGCCTGGAATCGCCGGAGATCGGCCTCGGCCTGATCAGCCTGGAGCTTGGCGCCAACGTTGGAACCCACATCCACATCAGCTATGTCGATGGATAGTATTTCAAAGGCAGTTCCGGCGTCCAAACCCTTGTCTAAAACAGTCTTTGATATCTTGTCCGGGTTTTCCAGAACATCTTTGTACGAGCCAGCGGAACCGATGGTGGTAACAATTCCTTCACCCACGCGGGCAATGATAGTTTCCTCCGATGCTCCACCAATCAAGGCATCAATGTTTACCCGAACAGTAACCCTGGCTTTTCCCTTCACCTGAATACCATCTTTTGCCACCGCATCAATGGTAGTTCTCCCGGTTTCAGGATTCGGACAATCAATCACCTTGGGATTCACGCTGGTTTTCACGGCATCAAGAACATCCCGACCGGCAAGATCGATGGCAGCCGCCCTTTCAAAGGGGAGTTCAATACCCGCCTTCTTCGCGGCTACCAGGGCCTGTGAAACCCGCTCCACATCACCACCGGTGAGGAAATGGGTCTCAAGCAAGTCGGTGTGTATTGGAAGACCGCCCTTTACCAACATAATGCGGCTGTCTACGATAATGCGCGCGTTCACCTTCCGAATCCACATACCAATCAGGCGCCCTAAACCCACCATGGCGCCAGATACCAGCGCTCGGAGCCAAAGCCCGAAAAACTTCACCAAAACAATAACGAAGAAAATAGCCAGTAGGCCAGCAAGTGCCCAAAGCCCGAAAAACAACAAATTCATGATTCCTCCAAGGCCGCAACAACGATTTTCACACCGTCAAAACGCAATACAACTACCTGTATACCCCTATCGCAATACTCACCTTCGGTTTCAGCCACGAGAGTCTGATTCCCGAAACGCACCTTTCCCACGGGCCGCAAAAAGGTGAGGGTTAAGCCCCGATCGCCGATTTTCACCGCTGACTCACTAGCGATTGGATTCTCCAGTGAAGCCTCAATGGACCCTTTCGATTTCCGTTTCCGCCGCCTCTTTCTGTGGCCGGCATAACCAGGTTCTCCAGGACCATGCAACACCAGTCGATCGAAAAGCGTCGCCCTGGGCAGTATAGCGATGAGAACACCTATCAGCAATACTCCTCCCAAGATACCAACCGCCACAACAGCCAGATTGCGTTTGACAACATCCCACTGCCAGTCGAATTCAGGCCAGTAAAAATCTTGGAGACTCAAAGTAAGTGACCCCAAAATAAGCACGATGCCGCTGATACCAGCAATTCCGAAACCGGGGATGATAAAAATCTCTAGAAGCAGCAATACCACCCCGATAAGGAACATCAGGATTTCCATCGGCCCGAGGTTTCCCATCAGCCCACTGGCACCGAACACCACAGCAAAACAAATCAGCGCAATGGTACCGGGTACTCCAAACCCTGGACTGGTTGCCTCCAAATACAGGGCTACCAATCCGATGATAAGCAGAAGACTGGTAGTGAGAGCACTGGTGAGAAAAGTAATAATGGAATCCGCGCGACTCTTCTCAAGGACAACAGTGTCCTGGGGACTGAAACCGTAACTTTCAATGAGTTCCTTCCGGGTACTTACCGTGCCCGAAGTGACTCCATAGCGTTCCATCTCTCCGGCAGTGAGAGTGAGGAGCTTGCCCGCTTCAGAGACAGTTCGCCCAATCTCGAAGTCGAGGTTCTGGCGTTCCATCACGTCGATATCCGCGGCAGTGGCAAGCGACAACTCCCCCTCAACGATGATTTCTTTCAGCACCACATCGGCATCCACCATGGCCAGGGCAACCCCAAGAGGATAACCGTTTTTCTCGGCCAATGCCGCCATCTGACCCCTTACCGCACTGACTGTTTTTTCTTCGGCAGCCTGCACGCCCTCTGTGGTTTGATATACAGGGGCGGCCGCACCCATTGAGGTGCCAGGAGCCATCCACAGTTCGGAATTGGAGAACGCCATCATGGCGCCGGCAGACCAACTTACACCCCGCCCGCCGCTATCGGCAGGCACATAGCCCACTGTGCGAGCCCAGGAGGCCGCGCCGATTCGACTGGCAATTTCGAGGGCTGTGTCCACTCGACCACCGAATGTGTCAATCTCAAAGATGACAAGTTCGGCCTCAGCTCTTTTAGCAATCTCAAGGGAACGCCCAACGAACACCCCAAGATAGCGATCCACATCCTCTCGCAGGGGGATAACATAGACAGGTGACGATGTGATATCACTTGCCGCAGGGGCTTTCTCTTGAGACCATACAGTATCAAGGATGAGTACAAGGAGGAGCATAATAACCGATTTTCGCAACTGTCTCATATTCACAGAATGTTCCCTATGGGATTGGAAGCAACAACCAACCACTTTCCAATCAAATCACTTTGACGACGGCCTAAGAGACATTCAGAGAACTGCCCCAGCATGCACCAGATGCCGGATAATGTCAATATAAGCCAGTTCACCTCTAATATCGGCATCCTCGACTTTCTCAAATGGTGTGCCGGGAGCATTTTCTCCCTCAATGAAAACGAAGAGATGCGCTAATTTTCATTTTTAGGATGCGGTGTATCGATACAGCCGCAACAGCCACCGACAGAAGAACGCCCAGGAGCAGCGAATTCAGATAACCAGCCATGTGCCAGGAGCCGTAGAAGATACCGGTATTTCGGTATCCTATATTGCTGTCCCGCATAAACACTGAGTAATCCAATCCATTGTTTACGAGGAAAATGTTCACTAGGGCGCCAATGGCGATACCCAGTACGCTCCCCACGAAGCCAATGCCAGCCGACTCCCAAAGAAACAGTAAACGTATCTTCCAGTTGGGCATACCCAAGGCTCGCATTATTCCCAGCTCCCGACTTCTCTCGTAGACCGCCATGAGCATGGTGTTCGAAATACCAACAGCGGCAATGATGAGTATCAGGAAAATGATAGTAGCGCTTCCGGATTTCTCCGCGTCCATGGTGGCCACGTAGTCGGAAGCCTGAATTTCCCAACCGGAAGCTTCCAGGTCAGCAGCCTCAATAATCTTCGACGCCTTCTTGGGCATGGAACGCCTTTGTTCGGCGCCGGGCCAGCTCAAAAAGAGCGATGTTACCTCGCCGCCTAATTCCAGATAGGCATCGGCGATGTCCAGCGGTATGTAAAAACCCTCTCGATTGACGATGGGATTAGCACTGTCGAGGATGCCGACAATTTCCAGGTCGATGGTTTGAGCATATCCATCTCGGGTTTCGGTGATGGCGATGAGTGAAGCGCCAATACTGGCTCCTATATCCTCGGCAAACCATCGGCCTAGCATGACTTCCTCTCTGCCCCTCTCAAGCCACCGCCCTTCTCCCAATGTATCCTTCAGGTGGAATACCCGCGTATCAACAACAGGATCTATAGCAATGATACGAGCGGGAACATAGCCGTCTTCCGGAAATGGATCCTTAAAGAACACTATATCAGCACCGAACTGAACCCGCGGCGCAGAAAAAATCCCGATCGCGTTCAGTTCATCGGTGATATCCGACCAGAAAAAAGTTAAACCCAGAGGTAGAGATTCCCTATCCTCAAGGTAGCCAGGCCGAGCAAGCATCATCTCGGCTGTTTCGTACCATCGGAGATTGCGTACCGATTCGTCGGCAGCCGCCACCAGAACGGAATCCACCCAGATGTAAAAACACAGACCACATGCGATCGCCCCGGCAGTAATGAGGGTGCGCCTTTTGTATCTCAGAAGATTCCTGAACGCAAGGCGAGGAATCCAGTTATGTCTCATGCTTGAAGATTCCTTTTCAAGTTATCCTAAGCGAGTCTTCCAAACCATACCACCCTGCCTAGCACACCCCTGAACTTGGGGACTTAGGCGCATTCGGCGAGATTGTGGGAGCGGCAGGTCCGCGAAGCCCTTGTTACAAGTCCTGAAACCCTTAGTAACGATAGCGGGCCCCAATCGCAATGCTGATGCCGTTCAACTGAGGAAACAGCTCGGAGTCACTGCTTTCTGAGCGATCGGGCCAGTTTCCAGAGCGATCCCAGGCAAACATGGATCGATTATCTCCGGCATTCAACACCCCATACCCCACAAGGGTGAAACCCTGAAAAACATCCCACCCCAGTGATGTGGTTATCTGGGCCGATGCGTCAACCGGTGATATAAGCGACTGGATGCCGACAAACCAGAGTGAGCGAAATACAAGGGTGAGTTCCGGGTAGAGAAATAGTCCATAGCGTTCACCTGTTTGTTTGGCTAGAGTATTGTAGTTTTGCGGATTCCAATGCTGCCAGGGCAGTATGAGGCCTTCGAACCTCATGGTGAGAGTGTTTTCGTATCCCATTTGAATTTGGTGATACGCGCCGACACTCAAGCTAATGGTTTTGCTCAGCTCATCCCAGCTGTCCCGGTAGATTCCGCCTTGACCGGCTTCGCCATCCCATCCGGCCGCCAGAGACAGCGACCCGTATAAATCCACCCCCGCGTGGCCATGAAACGAGAAATAGGGACGATGTCCCAGCACATCACCAGAGAGCTTGGAATCACCCTTGTAGAGATATCCTCCCTCAAGGCGCCATCCGTTCACCCTTCCAAAATACCGAAAACCACCGGATGTATGATTGGCGATTTGTACATTCACACTGGATTTATCGGATTTTTCAACTTTGAAATTTGGTGGAAGAAGTACGGCTTCGAGATAGCTGAAGCGACCGGTGGGTATGTTAATCGCGGTCAGCCAGGCGGTATTGTCACGAATGTTGGAACGGGTAAAATCTACGTGAGGGCCCTGACTGCCGAAGATAATGTCCCCGGAATTGAATACATAGCCGTTGCCCCAGGCCAACTTGGTTTTCCCCAGGGTAAGCCGCCAAGAGGGAAAGCTGGATTTAATCCAGAAGCGTTTGAGTACAACAACGGGTATGGACGATACCGATGTAGCGCCGCTCAGATCCACCGGGGAGAACTCCAGCGCAACCTGAGCCTTCATATTGGTGTTGCTAATCGCGTCCAGACGGATATCAGCCAAGCCAGATCCGAAGTAATACCAGCTACTATTCCGACTGCGGTAGACAGTGTTGTAGAATTCCATGTTGGTTCGCACTTCGGTTTCCGCAGCCATTGGCAGGTTCAGCAAAATGGCTAATAAAACCGCAAGCCAGCCCTTTCCTACCATGGCTGTCTTATTGCACATCGACGCCTTTATACCCCCTTACGTCTAGTAGAGTGAACGAAGAGAGAATAGATTTTCATCCAGGGTGGGATTAATTTCAACCTTGTCGATAGTCATGCTGGTGCGTGAGCCCTTGCGAAGCTGATCTTTCATAACCATGCCGGAAATCACCATGCGTCCGTCGTCGAAAATTTCCACCGATGTCACTTCAACGGTTTTAAGAAGCCTGCCAGAACGCGCATAGTATTCGGCTTCCTTCAGAATATAATCGGCCTTCCCCACCTTTATCACCTGCTTTGGGTAAGGAACATCTCTGCTGGTGGCAATCATCTCGATTACCCAGCAATCTGCGCCTTCAACCACTTCGTCAGCCTTCAATGCAACAGCGTACTTGTCCAAGGTATTCTTACCTTCTGTAATATCCTCATACGAAATATCGCCGAAGAGGGATTGTTTCAGCGCGGAACCATGCATTGGGATGATGTCCTCGGCGTCCGGATAGAACAGGTAGAGCTCATCGTCCACTTTAAGTATTTTCTGACCACGTTCTTCCACGTTGGTGAACTCGATGAGAAAATCCCGCGATTCTCTGGACCACGATCTATAGCTACTCCGCTTTTCTCCGAATCGATCGACCGTCGTCATGTTGCCTTCCGCATATATCGTGCCAAAGGTCTGCAACCTATCCATTGTCCTGACAATTTCTTCGGCACTCTGGGCAAAAATGTTGGCGCTCAATACCATCAGAAAGCCGAACACCATCATTCCTTTCTTCATAATCAATCTCCTATGCTTGTCTGAGGGCTTCCACAGGACTAATCTTTGCGGCTCTGCGTGATGGCCACCAGGTGGAAAGCCCGGTGACAATGAGCGCGTAAACGAACACCATCACCGTCGATTTGAAATTCAGAACCGGATAGATAATCGATCCAATGCCCATATTGTCCATGCCCTCCATGGCTTTGGCCATAGCCGAGAATCCCACTCTGCCGAGATGGCCAGTGAGAAACATGCCTCCCGCAATACCTACCAGGGCACCGACTATGCTGATGAACATGGACTCTAAGAAAAAAAGTTTTACAAGCTGCTTGCCGGTCATGCCCATGGCGCCCAGGGTGCCGATCTCCTTCATCCTCTCAAAGATTACCATGATGGTGGTGTTGATAATCACCGTGCTGGACAGCAGCAAGAAAATAACGCCGATAACATCATAAATGACTGCTGCCAGACTCATCATGGATGCCATGCCGTTCACCTGTTTGAAATCCAGCACGCTCAGGGGAACGGAGGATTGCACGGTGCGCAAAAGGCGCTCAGCCACCTTCTTGGGCGAGTCTATTTTCTGATTCACCTTGATAAGAATCTCCTGAACCTGACCGGGCAGCCAGAGAAACCTCTGCGCGGTGTCCAAGGGAATCTGTACCATAACTTTTTCAAGGCCGGGAATGGGTAGAGCAATGATGCCCACCACTTTGAAGGTAAAGGCATTGCTCCCCCGCAATCCAGACTGTGAAAGAACAGTGAATTTTCCTCCGATATCCAGCTCCAATTTATCTGCCAACAGACGGCCCACGACCGCCTCATTTGTACCAGCTTCGGGTAGCCGTCCCTCCACTAAGGTTCTTTGATAATCCTGGTAAAACTCTTCCTTCGCAAAATCAATACCAGTACCGATGATCGTCACCTTCTCGTCACTGCCAATACCACCGACAGGCACGCGTCCGGGGAAATTGATACGGGGGCTGGTCAAAGTGACGGCCGGGTCGGCCTCAATGGCAGCCAACAAAGATTCATAGTCTGGAATCGCCAGATGCATGGGATTCAGGCGTTCATACTTATCAAAATCGCTTTGCCTTATCCGGACAGCGCCACTCATGTAAGTAAACAGGTTATTCTCCATATCGTTGAGCATGCCAGCGAGAAAACCGAAGAGGAAAACAACAGCAAAGGTGGCAATAGCGATGGCGGAACCGGAGAGCAAACTCCGTCTCCTGTTGCGAGCTATATTGCGCAAGGCAATTTTGTAAATCCTCACCGCTCCCTCCTATTGGAATCGCAGGCTCGAAGGTATATCCAGCCGCAGAATTCGATACGTGGAGAACAAAGCCACGAGAACGGTTAATGCTATGCCCAGTACGAAAGCAGACATCATGCTCGGGAAATCCCATACGCCGTACATCTGGCCTTGAATTCGATAGCCGAAATTGGATTCCCGAAGCAAAAAACCGTAGTCAATGCCCCACCTTACAAGTGGCCAGTTTATCAACACTCCCAGACCCACCCCATAAATACTGCCCAAAAAACCGATGCCAGCCGACTCCCAGATAAAAAGCGTCCGGATCTGTCGATTTTTCATTCCCAGGGCCCGCATCATCCCCAGTTCCCTCACACGCTCGTATACCGCCATGAGCATGGTGTTGGAAATGCCGACACCGGCGATGATGAGTATGAGCAGGATAATGAGGCCTGTCCCGGCGGCCTTGGCCTGGGAAATGGCAATGAAATCAGCCCCCAGCGTTCTCCAATCCAAAGCCTCAAGGCCCAGTGTCTCCACCTGAGTAGCAAGAAGATCGAAGCCATTTTCGGCGTTTCTGGCAGCTCCGCCTGACATCCCGAAGTTCACATTCAACTCAGTGACATTTCCCCCCATTTCCAGATACTCATCCGCCACCGACAGGGGAAGAAACATTCCCGATCGGGTAATTTCCGGATTGGGACAGTTGATAATGCCCACAATTTCCAGATCGAACACCTGGGCATAACCATCCCGAGTCTGTGTTTCCACCAGAACGGTGTAACCGATATCCGCGCCAATATCCTCGGCCAGCCAATGACCAATCACCATTCCCTGCTCGCCGTCAGCCGGCCAGCTGCCTTCAACCAGAGTTTCCTGGAGAGCAAAAACCTGATTGTCTTTGACAGGATCGATCGCCGTGAATACTCCTGGGATACTGCCATCTTCGGGAAAGGGATTTTGGTAGAAAATGAGATCGCCTATGAAGCTGATCCGAGGGGAGAAAAAAGCGCCAGAAGCATTGAGAACAGGCTCGATGATATCGGGATTAAAAGATTTCTCCAACGGAAACGTCTCTCGCTCATCCCAATAACCCCTTGCCATAATGCGTCCGGTGGCAGTCTCATAAAGCCGGAGATTGATTTCCGATTCATTATCGATGCCAGTGAGCAGCGATCGAATAACGATGAACATCATCAATCCATAGGCAATAGCCCCCGCTGTTATCATGGTCCGTTTCTTGTACCGGGCCAGGTTTAGAAATGCCATTCTCGGTAGGAAAGTCACCGCTTATCTCCGTTCATCGTCCTGAATCACACCGTCGTGCAGCTGAACGAGCCGGTTGGCAAAATCCATCACCATGGAATCATGGGTGGCAAAAATGAAGGTGCTCTGATATTTCTCATTCATCTTCTTCATCAATTCAAGGATTCCCCGGCCAGTTTCCGAATCAAGATTCGCTGTCGGTTCATCCGCCAGGAGTATGGCGGGCTCTTTGACGACGGCCCGCGCAATCGCAACTCTTTGTTGTTGACCCCCCGAAAGCCTACTGGGTCGTCTGTCTTCCATACCACCAAGACCAACGTCCCTAAGCACATTCATAGTGAGTTCCTTTGCCTCGGCATCAGCAACACCCATCAAATTGAGACTGAACGCCACGTTTTCAAAGGCTGTGAGCACCGGAATGAGATTGAAACTCTGGAAGACAAACCCCAGATTGTCTCGGCGAAATGCGGCTTGCTGATCCGCTTTGAGACTCATCAGAGATTCACCGGCAATGGTAATTTCCCCAGCATCCGCTGCATCGATGCATCCGATGATGTTTAGCAGGGTTGTTTTGCCTGATCCCGATGGACCAGCGAGCGAGAGAAACTCTCCCTTGTCGATATCCAGAGACACACCCCTGAGAGCTTTCACCTTCGTGTCTCCCGCTTCGTAAGTTTTGTGCAGATTCCTAATCGCAATCATATAAGTTCTCCTTCTCCCGGCATGGGAGCCACATTGCCTTTAAGCTCCCGGGACAAGATCAATTTGCTTGGTAATTGTACCCGCCAAAGTGTATCATTATTAACCACATTGCCCATCGATTACATCTATTTATACCAAACATTTCAGATTATGGGTATTCATGCCGAAGATGACGGCGGAAAGTAGGAACAATATCGATGAAGCTGCCTCTCTTCAATGCTGATAGCAAATTTATCGTCATTTGGGAAGTTTACATCTTTCTAATCACGATAATGGCAACCATCCTGACCCCTCTCATCATTGTTTTCAAGATTCAGGACATGCCCCTACAACCCTTTCTGGAGGCACTGCTTACTGTCAGTTTTCTGTTGGATATCGGCATTCAGTTTAACACCACATACGCCGTGCGACAGGTTTTAATAACCGATAGAAAGGCCATTGCCCGACATTATCTGAAAGGCTGGTTTGTTATCGATCTCCTGGCAACCTTCCCGGTAGTTCCAGTCCTTGCGTTCTTGGGTTTTGGCAAAAACCGCGGAATTCTCCAATACTTTCGGCTCATGCGCATGTTGAAACTGCTCCGAGCTCGGAAAACACTCAACCGAACCAGGAAACTTCGATTCATTAATCCGGCCATCATGAAGTTGTCTCTCCTGGTTTTCTGGATTTTTATAGCCGCTCATCTCGTAAGCTGCGGATGGATTTTCATCGGAGGCAATTCGATAATTCCCGATTTGTCGAGTCCCAACTCGCACCAAAAGCAGTACATGGTGGCGTTCTACTGGACCATCACCACTCTCACAACCATCGGTTACGGCGATATCACGCCCAGATCGGAAATGCAGCTTGTTTATGTCACCTTCGTTATGTTGCTAGGTGCGGCCATTTACGGTATCATCATCGGTAACATCGCCAACATCATAGCGAGCATCGATATTGCCAAAAGCAAATTTCGGGAAAAAATGGAAAATATCAGCACCTTCCTGAAATACCGTAACATACCTGGAAAAATTCAAACCCAGATTCGCGAATACTATGACTATCTTTGGGAAAGTCGAAGAGGCTATGAGGAATCCCGACTCCTATCGGATTTACCCAAATCACTGAAAACCCAAGTCGCATTTATCCTGAATCGAGACATTATCGAGAAAGTGCCGCTTTTCAAAGGCGCCAGTCGTAAATTCATACGCGATGTCGTACTGAATCTCAAACCTGTCATCTATACCCCCGGTGATGCGGTTGTCGTCTACGGCGAAATCGGACATGAGATGTATTTCATCAACAGAGGCGAACTTGATGTTACCAACCAAGATGGCAGCATCACCTATGCGACACTGTCATCGGGCCAATACTTCGGAGAAATTGCCCTACTCTTCAGTGCGCCCCGAACAGCCACTGTGCGATCTCAAAATTACTGCGACCTCTATGTTCTCGATAAAAACACCTTCGATAAGATTCTTCGGCGCTATCCGAGATTTGCCAACAATGTGGAAGCGATTGCGGCCACAAGACGCAGAGAACTTGGAGTGAACGAAAATATGAACGCGTCCGTTGAGACTGCCGAAGAAGGAAACGGAGAATCTCCCTTACAGCATTGAACGCGTCGAACAGAGTTCAATTCTTGCCTTCCCCGCTATTTAGACCGTAACAACCCGATCCTCGGCCCTATCGGGAGAAAGAAATTTCTCTGGTATGTGAATAAGATCTCGGGGTTTGGATCCGTTTGCGGGACCAACAATGCCCCGTCTTTCCATTTCCTCAACCAATCGGGCAGCGCGGTTGTAACCAATCTTCAATCGTCGTTGGAGATAAGATGCCGAGGCTTTCCTGGTACTGATCACAATTTCCAAACCCTTTTCGTACATCGGATCATCAGCGCTAGTAGACTCAAGATGGGATACATCTTCCTCATCATCATCAAAAAACATCTCTTCATCAATGTAGTCCGGTTTGCCCAGGGTTTTGACATGTTCAGCCATACGTTCCACCTCGTCCTCCGCCAGGAAGGCGCCCTGCATTCGAGAGGGGAAGGGATCCCATGCCGAAGTGAAGAGCATATCCCCTCTCCCCAATAGCTTTTCGGCCCCCACAGCATCGATGATGATACGACTGTCTGTCTTGCCAGCCACCATGAAGGCAATACGGCTGGGAAAGTTAGCCTTTATGAGTCCGGTGATTACATCAACCGACGGCCTTTGCGTTGCCAAAACCAGGTGAATACCCACAGCTCGGCTCATGGCAGCTAGCCGAGCAACAATGGCCTCTAATTCTTTTCCACTGGTAGCCATCAGGTCGGCAAATTCATCTACCATCACAACAATGTACGCTAAGGACTCGCTAGCCAACTGTCTATCGCTCACTCGCTTATTAAAGGTCCTTATATCCCGCACTCCTTGAGAGTCCAAAAGGGAATAGCGACGCTCCATCTCATACAAGCACCATTGCAAGGCCTGAAGAGCCCGTTTCGGTTCGGTGATTACCGGAGTTAATAGGTGAGGGATGTCATTGTACAGTTTGAGTTCAACAATCTTGGGATCCACCAAAATCATTTTTACCTGCTGTGGAGTACGCGAATAGAGAATGGAGCCGATGAGCGAATTCACGCAAACCGACTTCCCCGATCCAGTAGCACCCGCGATAAGGAGGTGCGGTGTTCTGGTGAGATCGATTATCTGACTATTGCCGCTGATATCCTTCCCAAGAATCACCGGAATAGCCGCGTCAGCGCCCTGGAAATCGTCAGAATTCACCAGCGAACTGAAAGATACAATCGCTCGTTTCTTGTTCGGAACCTCGATTCCAATAGCGTGCTTACCGGGTATCGGCGCGATAATCCTTACCCGACTGGCCGCCAGACGCAGGGCGATATTGTCCTGAAGGTTGACGATGCTGCTAATCTTCACGCCAGGAGAGGGAAGAAGTTCGTACATCGTTATAACCGGTCCCTTACTAATACCAGTTACCCTGGCTTCAATGCGAAATTCTTTGAGCGTTTGTTCCAATACCTCCCCGGCCTTTCGAGTATTCTCATCAATAACCGAAAAATCGGATTCGGGATAGTACGCCAACAAACCTTCCACCGGAACTTCATACTTTTGCCGTCGCCTATGGCTGAATGACACCTCGCTAAGAACACCCTGTGGAGCGCTGCCAACCGGATCGAGTTTGTCCGATATATCAACATTGTGGCGCTCTTCATCGAGAATCAGTTGCTCCTGGTATGTCTGGGCCGTCGATTCATTCAAAAAACCATCATCCGTCATTCCCACTAATTCTTCATTTTCATCACTGAGCAATTGCTCTGTAAGAGTTCGGCGGATCAGGTTGGTGAGTGCCGGATTGGAATCAGGAGAGCCCGGGAAAGGGGGTTTTTCCGGAGCATTTTGCAGATTCGGAGCATCCGGAAAAGTGGGAATGGCCATGGGTGGAGGATCGTCGGAAGTTGTATTGTCACTGAGCATCCCAAGCTCCTCTTCCGCATCGTTTCGCAGGCCTAGGAAGTCGACTACTTTCCCAAAACCGGCTAAAAGCTGTTCCCGTGTGAAAAGTACATCCTCAGATGAAGAGAACATGGTGGCAAGTTTCGCCATAGCAGCAATTTCCATCGCGAAAAGGAGGATAAACAGCGCAGAAGCCACAACCCTGCCAAACGCATCGATAATGATTCGCACTGATGACATCTGGATATTTCCAGAGGCAATCTGAAACAGGTAAGCGCTTGTAAGAAAAGGAATCGGAGAAAGCCAGAGTAGCAGCATGGTTCTTCGGGGCAATCGACCAGATTTAAGCAGAAGCCCACCAAGAAGAAAGATGAACGGAATATAAAATGCCGCCAAATGGAAACGTTCAAAGAAAAACGAACCCGGCGCAGTCAAGAAGGATTCAGCACCAAAGACAGCCATGATAATGGATAGACCAAAGGTGGCAGAAACAACAACACACCCGTAGCAAAGACGCTTGAGATGGAGCTCGGACATCGGAAGAAATCCTCCTTTCCCGATTATCGGAGAGGCCAATCAAGTCGCTTAGCCTGTGAGCGTTAGAAACCGAAGTGGATGACACCCCAGATTCCCACAGGTAACAAGTACAAGGCAAAAATCCAGAGCCGCCCACCGGTAATCAGCCAAAGCAGGAGTCGCAATGACCCATAACCCGTAGCCAGAGCGGCGAAAAAACCTACTGACAGTGAAATAATGGGAACAGTTTCCGTAAGTTCCCCAACATCCCTAAGAGAAAGCAGGAAGGCGGCAAAAACGGCAGGAATCGACAGAAGGAATGAGAACTCACCGGCACTTTTCCTATCGAGACCAGATATCATTCCCATGCCAATGGTGATTCCTGAGCGGCTGATACCGGGAAACACCCCGATACCTTGAACCATTCCCAGCAGCATCACTCGCCACCAGCCGATTTCATGAATTCCACATTTTTCCTGCGAACACAGAGTGGACAGGAGAATAGCGGCGCTTGCCAGCAAAAAAAGTGAAACTAGAGTGGGATTATCCCGACCTTCCAGCGAAAAAACTCCCAAACCAATCATCGCCGTAATAATCGATGCGGAAAAAAGATGGAGGGCAAGAAGTAGGTTCGGCCAATCTTCCGCCCGGCTTCGGCGCGTTATGAATCGGAATAACGCTGTCAAAAGACTCCACACTCTTTGGCGGAACACCCAGACGATGACAATGAGTGTCGCAACATGTAGAATAACATCGAATAATACCGGCACTTCTTTCAAACCCATTAAGGAGCGAAGCAGTACAAGGTGACCCGATGACGAAACCGGAAGGAATTCGGTGATTCCCTGCAGAATTCCCAGTATTGCGGCCTGAACAGTTTTCATTTAATCCACCGCGATCATTTCCAGGCCCCACTCCTGATGAAGGCGGCGCGGTGTTAAATTACCATGAAAATATCCATAAATTGTAGCGGCGGATAAGACTTTAGAAGTATAATTCCTGGGCTCTTCCACTGGGATGCTCACAGCGAAGAGATCGGCCCCGAAACTCGGTCTATTCCTCCGCCAGGCTCTTACCCGTCCGCCACCGGCATTGTATGAAGCCAGAACATCTATCCAGCCGAATGTCCAGTCTCGATGAAAGAGCCAGTATAGATAGGCCGCCGACATCCTGAGATTGGTATCAGGATCGAAGGGATCGGGATTACCCGAGAGTTTCAGGCGGGCCACCCATTCGGTCCATGTCGAAGGCATGAACTGGGCCAGCCCCTGTGCCCCGCTGCGGCTAACCGCGTATCTGTCCCAGGCACTTTCAGTCCGAATCAGTCCAAAAAAAACTTCCGGAGGCAGATTGTTTGCCAACGCAATATCTCGGGCCATAGGCGCATATGGAAGAGGATGCCGGAGAAGAAGATCAACTCTGTTCGCTCTATAATCCGACCGTTTTGTCAGATAGCCGGCGATACGTATGGATTTTCGAGGATCGGATTCCGATAGAGCGAAGGAGACTTGTCTAATAGTATGACTGCTATAGCGTTCCGGATTGGCAAGCACTGCGTCAGCCGCCCTTTCCACCAAACTCCAATCGAGGTAGAGCAGAAGAACCTGATCGTCAACAGATAATTCCGAATCCGCTGCCTCTCCAGGTGAGGACGCGATAATTCCATCGAGATTGTAGTTCAAGATTCCTGCCGCACGCAGACCCGGCCAGCTCAGGGGGGAAGACTCAGCCGCAATTCCCAGATAGTTCCGAACAGAACCGGAAATGCGACCTTCATGAACCGCAAAAGCCAGAATCCAGGCAGCCTCAGCTCGGATGTCGTTTGGCCAATGATCCTTCCATTCATGAAACAAGCTCACAAGGAGCCCCCATTCACCTCGGTACACCCGCTGATGCAAAAAAAACTGAAGAAGATCGGTGAATCGCTCTGGCCTGGCCCAACGCTCAGAGCTATAATTCAGAGCCGATACTGCCTCTTCCACTGTGAATTGGCTTCCCCTCAGAATTGTAGCGAGCCTCTGCCACATAGCCCGGTCACGTTCGAGACCGAAAGAAACCGATTCGGCAGCCATCAAAAAAGCCTCAAGCGCGGCCGCTTGATCTCCACTTCTCTTAAACAGTTCGCCGGCTACAAACCATGCCGCGAATCCTTGAGAACCGCTTAGCTTCAAAGCTGATGCGGCCAGAATTCCGGCCCATGGTTTTTCCATTTTTGCCCTTCTCGCCGCCCTGCCTATCTCGTAGAAAATCGGCTGTGGAATCTCAATATGAAAGCTATCGTCGGATTGAATAGTCATATCGAGCCATAACAGATAATGTTCCAGGGCTTTGGCATCCTGGCCCTGTGAAAAGCTCAGCCGTGCCTGCAAAAGCGATAGATAGACGGGAGAAAAATGATCTGGCAGTGACCCAACAAGATGTTTCAGAGCGTGGGGCTCCGAACAATTAAGAATAAAGCGCTCTGCCTGAGCGCTAAGCGTGGAATTTTTTTGCTCCCTTCTGAGGGAAGCCGCGAGCACAGGGGCTTCCCAGGGCTCACCGCTAAAGGCGCGCATTTCAGATGCCAGCTTCTTCTCCCGTTGGTAAGCCGTGAGAACAGCAATTTTGGCCGATCGCAACGCGTTGTTTGCTCCAAAACGCTTCTCGGCCCGCTTGATATGCTTCAGTGGTCGTCTGAGCGCGTAAGGATCGGAAATGAGAAGATTTGATAGGGAAAGAACCGCATATGGCGCACCATCAAATTGAGTGGAACGGATTTGCATCTCACGAAAAAGCTCAGGATAGCCGGCATCTTCCGCCAGAGCGGCGAGGGCAAACCAAGCCCCATTCCCCCCATCAGAACCCAATTGATAGAGCTTACCCGATGATCCATGAGCAGCCTCCGCGATGAGCTCATCAAGATGAACGACATCTCGGCTAGAATCCGATATGGCAGGTTGACAAGATGCCAGAAGTATCATGGCCAAAATGCCGAGTAAGATGATTTTTTTCAAACCCGATGTGTCTTCGCGTACAGGGATGAAATCGGCGATCGTGGTGAAGCTTGCTGGCCCCAGCGTGTCACCATAAAGGTGAGCCAGAAAATCAATGCCAATCCGGCCAGAACAAAAACAACACCCATCAATTGCCAAATCCAAGAAGACGAAAGTCTGCGGTGATTGACCGGAAGGGTTGCTTCATCGGGTATTTGCACATCAAATGTCTCAACTCGATCGCTCTCTTGATGCCGTAAGACAACCGAAAGCATTCCGAATTCATCGATAGCGGCATCAAGCTGCAGCTCAATATCCGGCATATCCGGCGGGAGATTAGTGAATCGGACACCACCTAAAGGTGATGGCGGCGAACCATCAGGAGGATGTGAAAAAAACTGTACATCGACTTCGCCCTGATCTCGGGTGGCTGGAACCAAGGAAAGTCTTCTTGCCTTGGGATCACCATATAGAAAAAGGGGGAAATATTCCCCATTGGCCAGCCGGAGACTAATACGAACAAGATCGGAGCTTTTTCCCATTGCCTCATCCTAAGCACGCAATTTATTCTCGTCAAGAAGAGGTTTCCTTGACAATACATAATCGGCATCTACATAATTTGTTACATGCCTATACTCTCGGTTCTAATCATCTTCCTAATAACGATTTTTACCGTTGGGGTGCTATCAATCGGTTTAAGAAACCGCCATGGTCAAAAAAAGAAACCGGGAGCCAGGGCCGGCGACAGGGAATCGGTTATCAAGGGGGCCAACAAAAAACTGGCAATAAATCCCAAAGATCCTGTGGCATTAGAATCCCTGGCGGATTTGTATTATTTCGAAGGAGAGTACAAAAAAGCTCTCAAAACCTACCAGCTCCTTCTCAACCAGCCCGGTATCACCCCTGCTATGGATGATGGTCACCTTCATTTTCGCTACGGGCTATCGGCCATGCAATGTCAATCCTGGACTGAGGCCCACAAAGGGCTGATGATGGCTCGAATTCGAAGACCCAATGCATTCGAAGTAAACGCCAACTTGGGGAAACTTGAGTTTATGAGGAAAAAATACGACCGAACCATTGTCTATCTCAAAAAGGCCTTGATACTACAACCCGATCATACTGACTCCCTGAAATATCTTGGCCGCAGTTTTTATAAATTAAAGCGTTATAGCAAGGCCGTGGACTATCTCAACCAAGCAGTATCCGCCCGTCCGGATGATACGGAATCAATGTACGCATTAGCTCGTTGCCAGTACGAGATTTCCCAGCCGAACATAGCGCTGCGGCTTTTCCAGAATCTTCATAGCGATCCAACTTGGGGCCCCAACGCGGCTCTCTATTCAGGCACAATCTATGCCAAGAATCAAGTATGGGGAAAAGCGATTGCCGACTATAAAACAGGCCTGAATCATGAAAAAATAGATGATGAAATCCAGAAGGAACTCCAGTACCGCCTTGCCGAAGCTTTCAACAAAGCCAAGCACATCAACCAGGCCCTGGCTGTATTAAATGAACTATATAATAGCTCACCAGACTACAAAGACGTGAGATCACAAATCAAAAGATATCGAGAACTGAACTCCAATCAAAATCTCCAGATATACCTGCTCGCTTCCAATGATGAATTCATTGCGTTGTGCAAGAAAATCGCTCAGGTGTTATTCCCCAAATCGACAGTCGTGGTGGACAATCTTGAGATAAAAGGTACCGAATTTGTCGATATGCTCACTGCGGTAAGGGGTATTAACTCAGAAGATGTTGTGTTCTTTCGGTTTATCAGAACCGAAGGGATGGTGGGAGATTTATTCGTTCGCGACTTCCATGCGCATGTCCAGGAACTGCGTGCCGACCGGGCTTACTGCATTTCCGGAGGAACCTTTACACCCGAATCGTTGCATTTTGCTGAAGCCAGGCCAATCGATCTATTTGAGAAAATGGATTTGTTAAGGATTCTCAAATCCATCGATCCGAGTGATGTTGGGATTCTCAGCTAAGCTTAAGGAGTACGAGATGCCGCTCCTCTTGCAGTCCAGGCACCACTAATTTAGATATCTCACAAGCCGACAATCGCTGATTGATGCCCGCAATCTCGGCATCAATCACCACTCTACGACCTTTATAAGCCGCTATTGTCCCCCCGGGGGCGAGAATTTTTTCCAGTGAGTCCAGAATATCTGAGTTGATGGCCGACCAGGCTCGAAAGGTTATCACATCAAAAAGCGCATCCATGCCCGATTTCAATCGTGACTGCCATAACGATACTTTCTCTACCGGACTTTCTATTATGCTTAGGTTGGACAAATTCAGCGTCATGCCGATATCACGCAGAAATTTCGCCCGCCGTCCCGACCGTTCAATAAGACAAACCTGAGTATCTTCCATCCAGATTGCCAACAAAACACCGGGGAATCCTCCCCCGGAACCTACATCCGCCAAGCGCTGTGGCGCTATGGAGCGGATGATATTAACTCCTGCCAGACAGTCCAGAACATGACGGTTAATAATATCTTCTTCCCGAGATATGAGTTTGTAAATGGGATTCCAGAGCTCAATTTCCTCGATGAATTTATTCAGCTGTTCCAATCTCTTTGAAGAGACATCCAAACCCAAACTCATCAAATCAGTACGCAATCGACCTCGCTGATTTTTCACCCTATTTTCCGACGCAGAATTCAGAGAACAGGGTGTTCAGCACATCCACCCTGGTAACCGATCCGGTAATTTCCCCCAGAGCATCCAGAGCATCATGAAGATCTTCAGCGAGAAGATCCACCGGAACAGAATCACTCTCCGTGCTGTATGGAGAGAAGCGGTTCAACGCGGCAGCCGCCCGTTCCAGGAGATTTTTTTGCCGCATCGAATTGATTACAGGCGCGTCGGCTTCGGGCGCCGCGCCGCCATGACCCCGAGAGCGCAGTTCCGCCTCCAGCTCGGAAAACCCCATACCCCTGGTGGCGCTTACAGGTATCCATCCTACAGGAGCGACAGGCGCGATATCCGCCTTGTTCCAAACCCTAATCAGGCGGTCTGCCAACGGCAACTCCGCCCCGTCCTCTAAAAGCGATACCATCTCCTCTTCTTCCAATTCCATAGCCGCCTTCTCCCCTTCAATTCCATCGGCAACAACCAGAATAAAATCCGATCCCGCTAGGAGCTTGCGGGTACGGCGCATTCCTTCAATTTCCACAGGATCATTCGAATCCCGTCTCAATCCTGCCGTATCCACCAGTTTCATTGGAATTCCATCGAGACTCAGCCATGCTTCCAGCCAGTCCCGTGTTGTACCAGGATGCTCGGCAACGATGGATCTTTCCTCGCGGAGGAAAAGATTGAATAGCGAGGACTTGCCCGCATTGACAGGACCCACAATCGTAACGGTTAAACCCTCCCTATAGAGCTTTCCGGTTCTCCAGGTGCCGATCAACTTCAGCAGCTCATCACGCGCTTGCTGTATGGCCTGATAATCAAATCTTAACTCTTCTGTTTCATCTTCAGGATAATCGAGAGCGAGCGCAGCCGTGGCGGCTTGATGCTTGATGAGGTTTTTGACAGTGTCGATCGCCGAGCTAAGAGAACCGGATAATTGAGATGCCGCCAGGGAGCGAATTCGGTCGGTTCGGGCATCGACAATTTCTCGTACGGCCTCAGCCTGGGTAAGATCCATTTTTCCAGCGATGAAAGCGCGAAAGGTGAACTCTCCAGGCGCCGCATCCCGAAAGCCCTCTGAACGCAGCAAGTCCATTACTCGATCCACCACCGCCAGTCCGCCATGGCAGGAAATTTCGACAGAGTCCTCCCCTGTATAACTATTGGGCTCTCTGAAAATCGTTACCAGCACCTCATCCACTTTTTTGGCATCAGCATCGATAATCCAACCGTGATGAACCCGATAACCCTCACTGGCTCGCAAAATGTCAGGTTTTGAAAACAAACGGGAGATTGCCTCGATACAGCCCTCGCCAGAGCTGCGGATTACAGCTATCGCGCCACGTCCCCGCGCTGTGGAGAGCGCCTGAATGAGATCGTTCTGCTGATAAGCAGATTCCATTAGGGAAGCTCTTTGATGAGTTCTCCAGCAAAAGACCGACCCAACTGGCGGAAAGCCGCACTGATGGCCTGCTGACCGTCGGCAGCCTGACTGGTTTTAGAAATCGTCGATCGATAAAGACTCACCTGTTGCTGGATGTCGGATAATACAATCGTGCCTGAAACCCTCACCGTGTAATTGTCACCGCTTTGTTCAAAACTCTCCAGGGTTACCGTTCCATGAATAACTCTCTCGAATCGTCCGGCGACAGCCCTGTCGGCCTTAAGGTCTCTCAGCAGTTCCAATTCCGATCGGCTGGCTATCTGATTTGAGCTGAGATTGAGTATGTCCACATCAAACCCATCACCGGTAAGATCGTCGAAAAGTCCCCGAGCCGCATCATCCGAGTTCAGGGAATTGCCTGCCAGATCGGTCTCCAATATGAGAATGCCCGTTGGGACAATTCTGGTGCGCGGTAACGCGTCAAATTCGCCTTGTGACCGCTTAATTTCGACATCCTTAATAAATTGATCGAGGTTGCTGGCATCAATATCATCCAGGTACTCCAAAAACGGATTGGCGCTCAATGCGATGGTGATTTCCTGCACACCAGGGAAGGGAATAACCGGGGGGAGGAAACGAACTACACCGGTACTGTCTGAGAGAACGCGTGCCTCTCCTCCCAATCGCGAAAGGGAACCATCCCGGGCCTTTTTGGGATAGCCGATTACGAATTCCGCCATACTCACTGGACGATCCATCGCGGAAACGGTGAACTGCACAGGTGAAGATGGCCTTGTTCCAACATAGGCAGTAGAGGGAACATCCGTAAGAGTAAACTGGAAATGCTCAAGAATCGATTTAATGGCATCCAGGGCAATTCTGAACGCCGCGAGATTGTTATTCCGTTGAGCCACCCCAGCCGCCGCGGCCCATAGGAGAGATGCTTCGTAAAGATTGCCGTCCGATTCCGCTGATTTCGCCCGATCCGAAAAATCCTTATACTCCCCTTCAATCGTAACAAGGAGGTTGAACAGTTCACTCACTGTGTTTTCAAATGCCTGCTTATCCCATGAGATATCCACCACATAAGCGATGGTTCCTGGAGATTGTTTCCATCCGGCCTGCCGAAGGAGGCTCACTCCATCCATGGACGCGGCATCGCTGTCTTTAACCAAACTATCGAGCTTGTCGAGTAGTTCTGTTATCGCAGCCGCGCCATCGGGATTCCAAAATTCAGGAGCACCGAGCTGCATGGCTTCCTGAATCGATTTACCGAGATTGTCAATAGCCTTCGATCGGGCGCTCCTCAAGGCGCCCGATTGCCCCTCACCACGAAAAATCCGGGCAGTGTCGGTATCTTCAGGTCGCGCAGAGACCCAGACCGGTGCTTCGCTCAGTACCCCCGGCGCTCCGGCACATGAGAGTATCATGCCGCAAACAAGAATAGTTATCGGTATGGAAAACGAGCGTATTCTCATCCATTTCCCCTGCCTGGTTTATGGGTTCCGCAATTCTATTACAACCGCCTTCGTAATGTTATCAAACATCCCGGTTTTCTTCCAGTCAGGCGAGCATCTTTTCTTGACATTTATTTGGCAATATGCCGCGGGGAATACCCACGCGGTTACAGCTCAATCTCATTTCGTTCAAGCAGTCGCTAGTATGGAAATACTGCCGCAAAAAACAAGAAGGATTAGTCTGGCCAGAGCCTTATTATATTCAATATCACCGTCACCGCTCGCGCCATCGCGGAAAGGGCAATCCATTCACTCCGGCTATGAAAATTCACGCCGCCGGCAAAAATATTCGGCGTCGGAATACCCATGGCCGTTAGGCGGGAGCCATCAGAACCTCCCCGGATGGGATTTTCGATGGGCTCGATTCCCGAGTAGCGCATCGCCTGTCGGATTTTCTCAATCGCCTGGGGATACTTGTCGAGTTCCTCCCGCATATTCCGATACTGCTGCACCGTTTCAACCGATACCTTTCCACCGGGGAAGCCTGCCTCAATGGCGGAGGCGAAAGCCTTAAGAGCCTCAGTCCGGCGGTGGATATCGGCAATATCAAAACTCCTGTACCACACCGTAAGTTCCGCGATTTCCAGCCCACCTTCAACCTTTTGCGGCCAATAATTACCATAGCGGCCATCAGTGGCCTCGGGACTTTCATTGCGAGGCAGCATTGAAATAAATGCTCCGGCCATGGTGGTGGCGTTAACCATTTTTCCACGTGCTGACCCCGGATGCATCGCGCGGCCCTTGAAGCGCAGCTTGGCGGCATAGGCGTGGTAGCATTCCGTTTCCAATTCCCCTTCCTCTCCGCCATCCACGGTGAAACAGTATCGAGATTGCAGGCGATTGAGCGGAAAACGGTTCATACCGGATCCAGTTTCTTCATCGGGAGTGAAAATCAGTTCCAAGTTGCCCCGGGGCTCATCGGGATGACGGAGCAGCCAGTGAATCGCCGTCATTATTTCCGCCAAACCAGCCTTATCATCCGCTCCCAGCAATGTGGCGCCATCACTGCTTATCAGGGTTTCGCCCACATATCGTTCCAGCAGCGGATTTTCAGAGGGGTCAATAACAATCCCTTCCGCCAGCTTGATGGCTTTACCGTCATACCGCTCATGAACGACAGGCTGTACATTTTCACCGGGCGCGTCGCCGCTCGTATCAACATGAGCCATGAAGCCGATGCTACCGTCATCATTACTCGGCAGATTGCCGGGAATCCGGGCGATGAGAAAACCATATTGATCCAGATTGACATCTTCGATACCAATGTCCCGCAATTCGGCCTCAAGGAGCCGAAGGAGATTCCACTGGCAGTCGGTTGAGGGAGTTCGCTGTTCGGCGGCGCTCTCGTCGCTGGTGGTATGGACGCGGACATAACGGAGAAAGCGATCGAGAAGCTCCTGGTGAACTTCCCTGCTAATAGCATCGTATCGATACATGATGTGTTGCTCCTGATGTGGCAATCCCGTCAATCTAGCATTCTGGGGAATATCAGTCGATCCATCAGCATCATGATGCTTGGGTTGACCCGTCACGCTCGGGTGAATACTATCCAGTTGGATGCCCCGGTAGCTCAGCTGGATAGAGCAACTGCCTCCTAAGCAGTAGGTTAGCCGTTCGAGTCGGCTTCGGGGTAATTTCTAAGCGACGTGTGGGTTTCAATTTGTGAGCCTTGGAAAATATCCAAGGCAAAAGACCTGCACAAGCAAAAAACAAATGTAAGTGAAGCTGAAAACAAGTATAAACGAAGCCAAAAACAAGTATAAGCGAAGCTCAAAGTAAATATAAGCATAGTCAAACGAAAATATAGCTAGATCCGGATGATTCTGAGAAGTATACTCGCCTGAGCCACGCGCGGGCCGCCTCTGCTAGAGGTTTTTCACGCTGTGATCGATTATTCCGCCAATGAGAATTATCAATGCCGCTATGGTGTAGTATTGAAAAATTCTGGAGATACTGGCCATCGAAGCGCCCTTTGTATCATGGCTGTAGCCCCGTCGGTGCATCAGGACGAATTCCCGAATTGAAAACGCGATAGCGGGTATCACGACAAAAGGCGCCCATCCGGGCAGCCGCCCTGAAAAACCCAGATAGGCCAGTACGGCGAAGCCGGTCATTACTTCCAGTATTCCCCATAGCTCCCCCCCTAAGCGGCCTAGAAGAATGGAGAGCGTCTTCCGGCCCGCCGCTTCATCACCTAGGCGATCGCAGGTATTGTTGACCGTTAGAATCGCCGCGATGAGGAGGCTTGACGGAAGCGAAACCAGGAACGCCCGGCCATCAGGCGGGCCCGCCTGAATGTAATACACCAATAGGAAGAGAACTGTCCCCAGGGTGGCGCCGGCAAAAAATTCCCCAAAGGGGGTTCGAGAAATGGGATAGGGGCCGCCAGTGTAGAGATATCCGACCGCCATGCATGCCGCCCCGATGGGTATCACCGGCCATCCGGAGAGCATGGCCAACGCAATTCCAATGGGGAGAGCCAGAGCGAACAGCGCGAGCGAGATTAACAGAGCCCAGAGCCAGGGCACCCCCTCATGAACCACTACCTTGGATTCCTCCCGGTTGTAGAAGCTACTGTCCACTCCTCGCCAGTAGTCAAAATAGGTATTGAATCCGGTTGTCCCCATATCGACAAGCAATGTGGCCACAAGCATCAAAATAGCCTTCAATGGATCAAAATAACCGCCGCGATAGTAAGCGTATAAAGTGGCGATCAGATAGGTGGACAGTGAAATAAACTTGGTTCGTATCTCAACGATGGCGAAGAACTGACGCAGGTTCATGGCGCTAGCTTATCATGGTCTCCCGCGTTTTGAAATTTCGTGCTACGCTGAAATCATGCAGTATCGAACCATGCCAAACGACGATCGCAGGCTTTCGGTTTTGGGCTTTGGCATTATGCGCTTGCCTACCCTTGCCGGTCGTATCGACCGCAAACGCGCCGATGCCATGCTCCTGAGCGCGCTGAAAGCCGGAGTAAACTACTTCGATACGGCTCATCCCTACCATGCCGGGCAGTCCGAGCCCTACCTGGGGCGTTTTTTCAAGGAATATGGGCGCCGCAACGATGTGGCTATCGCGACTAAATTGCCTCATTGGCGTACGCGGTCTCAAATTGAAATGGAGAACATGCTAGCCGAACAGTTAAAACGGCTTCGTACCAGCCACATTGATTACTATCTGATACACAATATCACTGGGGGGTCCTGGGAATCCCTGGTAAAGCGGAATGTGATGGATTTCCTGGATGGCGCGAAGAAATCCGGAAAAATTCTCAAAGCGGGATTTTCCTGGCACGGCATACCTGAAGATTTCAAACCGGTCGTTGATTCTTACCCCTGGGATTTCTGTCAGATTCAATACAGTATTCTGGACGAGCGCCGGCAGGCCGGCACCGCGGGCCTGGAATACGCGGCTTCAAAAGGTTTGGGTGTTGTTGTGATGGAACCTCTGCGAGGGGGCAACCTGGCAGCTAAGATACCGAAGAATGTCATGGATATATGGCGGGAAAGGCCCGATCGAACTCCCGCTTGCTGGGCATTGAGCTGGGTATGGAATCGCCCTGAAATCAGTACCGTTCTCTCCGGGCTTTCCCAGGAGAGTCACCTTAACGAAACCTTGGCGCTCGCCAACGAAGCTGTCCCGGGCATGCTCCGCACTGAAGAAATCGATATGATATCCCGAGCACGGGATGCCTATAAAGCGGCGGGGGCCATTGGCTGCACTTCCTGCCGATACTGCATGCCCTGCCCCTTCGGTGTATCCATTCCCGAGGTATTCGACTGGTATAACGAGTGGAAAACAATACGGCACAGCCTTTCTCAGAGGCTTTTCTACATCGCTACCGTCGGCGCTGTTCTTTCCGGCAGGAACGGATTGGCATCTCAATGCACTTCCTGCGGTATCTGTCTGAAAAAATGTCCTCAAAGTCTACCCATTCCTCACTTGATGAAAACTATCAGCCGGGAGTACGAGGGTACATTGGGAAGGACAATAAACCGCATAGGGAAGTTGGTACGCAGAAGAAGAAATCTACGGGAAGGAAAGAATCATGGGGGAGAATAAATCGAAGGGCAATTCGGAAGAGAAGCAAAATATCACTCTGGATGCCATAATGAATAGTGTACGGGAAAAGGTTTTCGGCGCTTACGATCTGGTAGTGGGCATTGAGCGTGGCGGAATACTTCCAGCCTACCTCGCCGCTCAGTGGCTGGAGCTTCCATTGAAATTGATCAGCACCAATGACAGCGCGCAGCGCCCGCAAAGCGACGATTCGACACTGAACAGCCCTTGGGGCGACGATGCGCGAGGAAGACGTATATTGCTGGTGGACGATGTGGCGAACACAGGCGCCACCCTGAACAGGGCGGCCCGGGAACTTCAGGGCGCGTCGTTAACCACCATGGTGATTTCCGGCGATGCCGACATCTCCCTTTTTGGCCCTCATGAACGCTGCATTCGCTGGCCATGGGATAAGAACAACCATGTACCGTAAGCGCGCGCCGATGCCGCGAGGTTGCCAAGGTCAATCCAATTCAATCACCATCGTTACTGGCTGATGATCCGAATAGCGGAATTCCTGTTCAATCCCGCGCACCTCAACCACATTGACATTCGGTGATATCAGAAACTGATCGATTTGCGTTACCGGTGATTTGAGAGGATCGTAGGCCGTCTTCACCCTTCGATTCGTTGGAACCGATGCGTCATATACCCATTCCCATCCAGGTTCAGGATAAGAGAACTCAATCATTGTGAAATTGTCCCGATCGAAGCGTTCGGAATCGAAGAGCGGCTGAAAATCCGGGGGGGATTGATTCCAGTCCCCGCCAACCACCACATAGTTGCCCTTAGCATACTCTTCCAGAAGAAAATCCCGCATATAATCCATCTGACCCTCTCTCAGCGTACCATCGTCATAGGCCGAGTTATGAGTGTTCACCAGAACGAATTCGTTTCCCCTGGTCGTGGGGAAATAACTCACCATGAAACATCGATCGAGCATGTACAGCTTGAGCGGCCATCGGTAGTTTCCCGGGAAATTATGCCGCACCACTTTCCGGGGAACCCTGGATGAAAGAGTCTGCAAACCCGATTTAACCGACCCCATCGGCTGTCTTACAGGAACGGGCACAAACCACACCCGATAATTCAACCCAAAGGAACTGTAATAGCCAGGAAAAACCTCTTTTATCCGCGTCACTTCATCAAACCTGTAGCTTCTCTTCGATTTCTTATCAACTTCCTGCAGCAGAATGAAATCAAACGCATTGTAGTCTTGGAGCGTTGAAGCGATGCCGTTCAGATTCTCCTTTACCCTGGCTTTTTCAGGTCTCACCTGTTCACCGCCATCGTAAAAGAAATCCATCGAGGCATCTAAGCCAGCATATCCGATGTTCCAAATGATTAGCGACATCGTTGAATCGGTATCCACGATGCCGGGCTTGGAAGAAGAAAACAGAACAATTTCCGAATCGGGGCGATAATCATTCACAGTCGAAATAAAGAGAAAAATTCCAAAGAGCCCAATCAAAGCGCCTAAAACTATGGTGGATACCGTGATGACTTTCATACCACCGGATTATAGACATTTCTTGTGCAGATAGCGAATGCCCCGGCTTTGCCAAACACCGGCACGCAGGAAAACTCCCCATGTTCTTGCTGTATTGAAATAAACCGCATTAGAATACTGCATGACTGAGAAAATCGTCGTGGGGGGCGGATGCTTCTGGTGCATCGAAGCTGTCTACAACCGCATCAAGGGCGTACTCGCCACTCGATGCGGTTATGCCGGCGGCCATACCGAAAACCCCAGCTACAAACAAGTGTGCGGTGGGGAAACAGGTCATGCCGAAGTTGTTGAAATAAGCTACAATGAAAGCCTCCTCTCCACTGAGGCCATCCTGGAGGTTTTCTGGCGCGCCCACGATCCCACAACAGCCAACCGCCAAGGCAGCGACATCGGAACCCAGTACCGCTCGATTATTCTCTACGCGGATGAAAGACAAAAAGAGCTGGCGGAATTTTCCCTGAGCAAGCTGAAAAGCAGCGGGATGTACAAGCATCCCCCGGTTACACAAATTCTGCCCCTTGAGACCTTCTGGCACGCTGAATCCTACCACAAGGATTATTTCGAAGCCAACCGCACACAGAACTACTGCCGCATGGTTATCGAGCCGAAGCTCCGCGAACTCTCATTGCTAAAAGACTGATACCCCCATTTCAATCAACCCCATGAGCCCCCTTCAGCGCGTTAGCCCTGGACAGAATAGGGTTTTTCCGCTAGACTTGGACTGACAGTTAAATTTTCTCAGTTCCTTTACAGAGAATTCCGAAGAGCTATCGGCGGCTCATTCGGAGTGTTGCTGGGCGCTAGGGATGATTTCGTAGCGAAATTCATTCAAGGGTTTGGTGTATCCTGGGGTCAACGCGGTCAGCAGGCTCGTCTTGAATCGCCTAAAAACTCCCTCGGCTAAGGCGGCGCAATCTTGCGAATCAGATGGCTGCCTGAATCGGCCACATACACATTGCCCCATGTATCCACCGCCACACCCCGAGGAGTATCAAACTGCGCCGATCCACTAACGCCATTGCTAAAGCCCTTTATACCGCCGGCAAGGGTGCCCACCACTCCCACTGACATGTATTTGCGAATCCGGTTGTTATCCACATCGGTAATATAGACATTGCCCGATGAATCGGTCGCCACGCCAACAGGAGAGTTAAAAAGCGCCGTTCCCGCGGCGCCATTTCCAAAGCCCTTTCTGCTACCGGCGAAGGTGCTCACCACTCCTTCAGGTGTAATCTTGCGAATCCGGTGGTTGCTAAAATCGGCCACATATACATTGCCCGCAGCATCCACCGCCACGTCTGTGGGAAAGCTAAACTGTGCCGCTGTACCAGTGTCATTCTGAGAGCCCGCTCTGCCATTCCCGGCGATGGTGCTCACATCTCTTCCTGTTTGTGTAATCGTAATCTTGCGAATCCGGTGGTTGCTAGAATCAGCCACATACACATTGCCCGATGAGTCCACCGCCAAGCCATGGGGATTATCAAACTGTGCCGTCCCCGCGGGGCCATTTCCAAAGCCCCTTCTGCTACCGGCGAAGGTGCTCACCACTCTTTCAGGTGTAATCTTGCGAATCAGATGGTTGCCTGAATCGGCCACATACACGTTGCCCGATGAGTCCACCGCCAAGCCGTAGGGATTATCAAACTGTGCCTGAGTGCCAGTGTTATGATCCTGAAAGCCCTCTGTGCCACTACCGGCAATGGTGCTTACCATTCCTTCCGGTGTAATCTTGCGAATCCGGTGGTTGTTTTTATCGGCGACATACACATTGCCCGATGAATCCACTGCTACGTCATAGGGAGCGCGAAACTGCGCCTGAGTGCCAGCGCCATCCATGTGGCCAACTGTACCGCTACCGGCGATGGTGCTTACCACCCAGGGTTTGATTGGATACGAACAAGTGAGCAAGGCCGCGGCGATTAAAAGAATGAGAACTCTTGAGATTCTTTTCATTGCAACCTCCATGCTCGTCGGAGCTTCTTTGAGCCAGCACACAGGTATCCGCTATTCACATTATAAGCCATCTTGAGGTTAATTTCAGGTTTTGCCGGAGAATGTGATTTCATCGGGCTCTCCGGATATTCTTAAAAGCCTAAGTCACCGCGGCCAGCACATAGATAGCCTAAGGCGAGGACGCTTTGAATCCTCTTAGGCGAATGTCGTGTTTTTTACGGATTTTCTCCTTGTAAGAATCGATCATGGCCGATTCAAATTCGTTATTATCCCGGTACTCATACCCGAATACATCAGAGAACAGCGATGCCTCTTCCATGCACAGGTAGAAGAATACGCGGTTGCGCCAGGCCCGTAAAGACTCGTAGGCAAATGTAAAAAGGTCTTTTTTTATCTTTCGGGGATAGGAGAGTTTGCCCCCAGACTGTACCAGGGGCATTTGCAGGATGCGGCTTTTCACAGCCCTGTGCCGAAGATTTCTGATGACTGACTTGGTAAAGGTGAGGGTGCCGAGGGAGAGCATCAGGATGTCTTCAGGGCGGAATTTTTGAACAAGACTGGCCAAGAGGGCGCCGTATTCTTGCCGCCAAGAATCATAATGCACCATGGGGTGCAGATGAAATCCCACCAGGCTGCCGGCATCGGCAATTTGGGCGGCGGCGTCCAGGCGCCTCTCCAAACTGGCGGTGAAATGCTCTTCGTTGTCGATGATGGTAGAACTGTTTAATGACCAGGTGATGATAAGGTTGCTTGGCACATCGGCACTGAGCAGATGGGCGATGTTATCGGACTTGGTTTTCAATTCCAGAATAACATTGGGATGATGCCAGGCAAAGTCAATCAGAGCATCCAGTATGCCCGCCTTGTTCCCCCACATCAGAGAATCCGAGGACTGTCCTGTACCGATGTGGTAGTGGAGTGAGGGATTGATGTCCAGATTTTTCAGGGCGCGAGGGAGATTTTCGTCGAATCCGATAACATCTTCAGTGTAGAAGTAGCGGATGGAGCAGTAGCTACAGTCGAAACCGCAGCCCTCCACAACGTCCAGGGTTAGCAAATTGCAGCATCGGGTGCGCGGCGAAGCGACCGGGCAGCGACCGAATCCGAGTTTTGGACGATGAAGAGAGGTAGTCAGTCGATGGGAGACGCCTGAACGGTCACTGCTGCCCTGAAATCCCCGGTAGGATTTTTCTTTCTTTGTGATTTTTTGATATTCGGCTCGAACCCCCTTTAGGGCTTCATTGCGCGATGCGGCAGGCTGCTTTAGAAAATCACCAATGGGAGTTTGCCGCCACATGGTCAGATCGATGGCCATTTCAATGAGTTGCTTGATTTCCTGATGACTGAAACGCCAGCGAAGGGCGGCGGCGATGATGGCATTCTGATCGTTCTCGCTCAGATTTCTGGCGGCGCTCCCCTCAAGTACGATATCGATTTTATCAGCCTGACCATCAAGCAGATATTTCCACCGCGGCAGGGTGGAAGCGATGAGTCGCTGAATACGTGAGGAGGAAGGAAAGCTGTCATCCAGGTGGTCGGATATCACTTTCAGTACATGAATTCGGTGGTTTTTTAAGGAGGCGGAAACAGATTCCACGAAGGCGGCGGCTTCCATGTCAACAATCTCGGTATCCTTAGCAGGCGAATAGACTGAGGGGGATGATTGAGGCTGGTAGGCCGCCTGGCGCTCCAAATCGCCGCGCGGCGCTTCGAGGGTGATGAGTTGAGGAACACTCCCATCTCGCTCAGCGTTCAGGGGGGTCGCTGACGCGCTCAGGCGACCTGAAATTTGAACGTACGCGTGGATGAGTGTCCCGATGAGAATCTTCGGGTTAGTGCATCCGGCCAGACCGACATTGATGGCGCGAGTGAAGCTATTATCCTTCAGTACACTGTGTAAGGCGTTCCTGGTGTTCGCCATCCCCACGCCGGAAACGACGAGAAGAATCCCAGCGCCACGGAAGACGCGGAATGGGCGGGTTTCGTACTGCTTGAGATTCAACGCGCTGATGATAGGAGCCGCCTCATGGTACAGGGCGTTGTGGATGAGAATCTCAGGATTCGATTTCATAAGGGACCCCCATAAAACACCATGCCGCTAAGGATATCAGATCAGCAAACCACTGACTCAAAAATACCTAAGCGATTTCGCAGGTTCAAGGGTCAGAAACCGGCTCAATGTCAGAAAACTGGGTACGCTTCGCGAGGGTTTCAGGGAAGCTCATATGGCGACCGCTTTCCTTTAGAGGATTGCAATCATTGTGCGTAGACCAGCTTCTCAGGCTAGGCGTATGATTGCCTCATGTCAAATCTCAGAAAAACCGCCGCTCAGCGATATCTTGGCCACGCCGCTAACGATCTATTCTGGTTCATACTTCCACTGGTTCTCCCCCTGCTTCTACTCAGGTACAAGCTCAGCTACGCCCAAGCCGGAGGCATTCTAACCTTTTATCTAACCATCACCGCTTTTGCTTCCTATGTCATGGGCCGCGTATCGGATGGCATACCCCGGCGCTACATTATGGGATTCGGCTTTTTCATCGCCGCGGGAGGTCTTATTGCCTCAGGATTCGTCACTACCTTCCCTGTTTTCATGATGTTCCTCGCCATTACGGCTCTCGGTGTAAGTACCTTTCATCCGGCAATGTACGCGCATATTGATGAAACATTCAAAGAAAAAAAGAGTCGAGTATTGGGTGTATATGAGGCTTCAGGATCCACAGCCATTTTTGTCATGTTCATAGTAAATGGCGCTCTGATTGATTCCATTGGCATCCGGGGTGTCATGATAATCACGGCAATGCCGGCACTGATTATGGGAACTCTCCTTCTCCGATCCCGCGGCATGGATCAAAAAGCGCCTGAGAATGCTGATTCGAGTTCCACAGACCTTGCTCAGCAAGGTTCCAGAGGACATGTCCCATTGATATTGTTCGTGTTGTTTCTTCTTTCCATTGTACTGAGATTCACATCGGTGATGGCTGTTGTCAATTTCCTTCCAACAATATTCAAAAACCACTTCGGCCTGTCAACGAGTCGGGCTGCCGCTGTCACTGGACTCTTCTTTGCTGGCGGCATATTGGGGTCTTTGGCGGCTACTCGATTCTCCAGGACTCAGTGGTCTTATAAAGCGCTTATTTATGGCGCTTTATTCCTGGCAGCGCTGATTTTCCTCCTTTCTTTGGGCCTGCCCATGAGTGTCAATTATCTGCTGGTGTTCGTTCTTGGCAGTTTTGCTTCAGGTCTTCTGGTCAACCAAAATCTCATATTGACGACTCTTGGTTCCCGCTTCGGACGAGGTGAGGCCTTCGGCATTATGATGGCAGCTACCACACTCGCCCAATCTTTCGGTCCCGCGTTATTTGGGCTGAGCGTTGATAGATGGGGGTTTTCCATGACTTTGTTGCTGTTCTCCATGCCTGTTCTGCTCAGTGCCGCACTTCTTATGGCCCTCTTTCGCCCGGTGCTGGGTTTGAAGGAAATGAAAGGAATATCAATCGATCTGAGAGATGCTAATTCTTGAACTCGGCCACTAGGCCCTGAATCGAAACCTTGGCGTCGCCGAAGAGCATCCGGCTTTTCTCGCCGAAAAACAGGGGGTTGTCCACACCAGCGAATCCGGGGTTCAGGGAGCGTTTGAACACGATGATGGTTTTGGCCTCATCGACGTTGATAACGGGCATGCCATAGAGAGGGGAGCCTTCATCACTCCGAGCCGCCGGATTCACCACGTCGTTAGCACCGATTACCAAGGCGACATCCACCGCCGCAATGGTGGGATTCACATCATCCATCTCTTTGAGCTGTTCATACGGCACGTTCGCTTCGGCAAGCAGAACATTCATGTGACCCGGCATGCGTCCGGCAACCGGATGTATACCGAAATTCACATCGGCTCCGTTCTCCTGCAACTGGGCGGCCAGTTCCTGAACGGCATGCTGAGCCTGAGCCACGGCCATGCCATAGCCGGGGACAATCAGGATGTTCTGTGCCGCTTCCAGGATGGGATAGGCATCTTCTATCGAAATGGGTTTGGCTTCACCGGTGAAACCGGCTCCCTTTTGCGCTGTCGCGGCGGAACCGAATCCACTGAAAAGAACGTTGGTGATAGAGCGATTCATGGCCTTGCACATGATGTTGGTTAAGATAATCCCGCTGGATCCCACCAGGGCGCCGGACACGATGAGTACGTTGTTCTTGATGACAAACCCCGCGGCGCAGGCCGCCATTCCACTGTAGGAGTTTAAGAGCGATATCACAACCGGCATATCGCCGCCGCCGATGGGTATCACCACCATAACTCCCAATAGCAGGCTCAGAGCTCCCAGGAATATGAACACGATGTAGGTTGAGAGGAAGCTGAGAAGGTTGCCTTCAACCATGAGCGGTCGGCCGAATGAAATCATGAGCAGGGAAAGGAGGATGAGCAACACGGTGAGACCGTTTACCAGCTGCTGCCCACCGTAAAGGACGGGTTTAGAGGTTATCCTCGCCGAAAGCTTGGCCCAGGCAATCACCGATCCGGTGAAAGTAACGCCGCCGATGAGTACTGTAACGCCGATGATGAGAAGCTCGTTCCAGATGCTTGTGGCAAGAGAACCGGCACTGGAAAGACGCTGGAATTCCACCCACCCCACCAGAAGGCTGGCAATGCCCCCGAAGCCATTGAAGAGGGCTACCATCTCCGGCATGGATGTCATGGCCACCAGGCGCGCGGCGAGGGCTCCAATCACCGCGCCAGCAACGATGCCGGCCACAATCCACGGCCAGTGAAGAAGACTGTCCGAAGAGAGGGCGGTAATTATAGCCAATAGCATGCCGATGGCCGAGATGAGATTGCCCTTTCGGGCACTGGTAGCCTTGCTGAGCATCTTCAGGCCGAAAACGAAGAGCATGGCTGCGATGATGTAGAGTAAATTGACCAATGTGACGGGCATGATTACTTCTTCCCCCTGGTGAACATGCCGAGCATGCGATCGGTAACCAGATACCCGCCCACGACGTTAATGGTGGCAAACATGATAGCGAGAGTTCCCAGAATAGTTCGCAAGAGGTCATCCTGAACATTCCAGGTGCCTAGTAGACTAATAAGAGCCCCAACGATGGTGATGCCGCTGATGGCGTTGGAACCGGACATCAATGGGGTGTGAAGCTGACTGGGCACCTTGGAAATGAGTTCAAATCCCAGGAAGGTGGCCAATACCAATACGAAAAATAACATGATTCCCATAACTATGCTCCTTGATAATGGGCTTTGATGCCCGAGTGAACAACAGAGCCATCTCGGACGATGATGCATCCGACGGCGATTTCATCATCCGGCGCGGATTCGCTTTCACCGCCTATGTGAAGAATGCCCCTTTCGGCGTCCCAAAGATGGGTGAAGAGATTCACCATGTTGGCGGCCAGCATCTGGCTGGCATGAACAGAAACCTCGCCGGGAAGGTTGTCGATTCCTATAACACAAACGCCGTTGATAACCACTTCTTCATCCACCTTCACGCCCTCAACGTTGCCCCCGCTTCCGGCGGCGAGATCGACGATTACCGATCCGTTTTTCACATCTTTAAGCATCTCGGCGGTGATAATCAGGGGGGCTTTGCGGCCAAAGAGTTTGGCGGTGGTGATGGTGACATCGGCGGCGGCGACAGCCATGGCCATGGCCTGTCTCTGCAAAGCGAGCTGTTCGTCGCTGAGGGCCTTGGCATAGCCATCTTTAGTCTGACCGGTTTCGCCCAGATCCACCTTCACAAACTTGGCCCCCAAGGACTGTACCTGTTCTTCCACCACCGGACGGGTGTCGAAGGCCTCCACCCGGGCGCCGAGGCGCTTGGCGGTGGCGATGGCCTGAAGTCCGGCCACCCCGGCGCCGATAACAAACACTTTCGCCGGGGTGAGGGTTCCAGCCGGGGTCATCATCATGGGAAAAATTCTCTCTAAGCGGTTGGCGGCCTTGATAACCGCAACATATCCGGCTAAGGATGCCTGAGAACTCAAAACGTCCATTTTCTGGGCCAGGGTGGTTCTGGGAATCATCTCCAGACTCACGACATTGATTCCGGCCTTGGCGTAGGCCTCTACAAGCTTCCGATTGTTAAAAGGGTCGAGCAGACTCACATGGAGGGCGCCTTTCTTGATGAACTTGATTTCGTCAGGGCTACTGGGGTTGATGCGAAATACAACATCGGCTTTTCCCAACAATGTGGCGACATCCGATTCCACGCCCGCCCCGGCGTCTTTGAACTCATTGTCCGACCAGTGTTTGGACAAACCGGACTGGACGAAAACTTCCACTCCTTCCAGGGATGTCAGTTTATTCACCGCCTCCGGTATAAGTGCGATTCGGGTATCTTTGGACTCTCGCGGAACGACAACGGTCATGCCCACCTCTTCATACATCGGTTTTTCACTATGGTAGTTTCTTAGACCGCGTTTAGCAACCGGCCAATGGTTGGATGTTCAGGAGTTGCCTAAACGATCGCTGGCCATCAGTCTACGAGTGCTATTGATGGTTGTCGTTACACCTCAGGCTCAAGCTGCCCCTTGATTGGGCATTCGCTGATAACTATCCGTTTTTTCCTGACGGTGGGCCAGAGACGTGTAGAGAACCGGTATCAGGATTAGGGTAACAAGGGTGGAAGTGACGAGCCCTCCTGCGATGACCTGACCGAGAGGCGCATAGATTCTGGCCCCCAGACCTCGAGACAGAGACAGAGGAAGGGCGCCGAAGAAAGTGGTGAGGGTTGTCATGAGTATCGGGCGAAGCCGGGATACCGAGCCCTTCACAACGGCTCCTTCCAATGCCATCCCTTCCTGCCGCAGCTGATTAATCCGATCCACCTGGACAATGGCATTATTGACGACGATGCCCGCAAGGGTGATAATACCAAGAAAAGCAATCAGCGAAATATCAGACCCAAAGACTGCCAAACCACTGACAACTCCAATGAAACAAAACGGAACCGAGGCCATGATAATCAAGGGCTGCGCCAGTTTTTCGAACTGGATGGCCATGACGGCGTAAACAAGGAAGAGAGCAACAACAAGAATCAGAGCGAGTTCCATGAGGGAATCGAATACCAGAGCTCCCACCCCTTTCAATCGCCACTGTACTTCTCCAGCAAGAGGTTGGGCTTCCAGAACACTGCGAAACCGTCGATTGATGTGCCGGAAATTTTCATCCCGAGTATAGGCAGTGACAGTGAGCGATCTGGCGCGATTTCGATGCCGTATTTTCGATACACCAATCCCTTCCTGCAATGTCGAAACTGTGTCCAGGGAAATAATTCGACCGCTTGCATTCCTGATGGGAACTCTTGCCAAGGTGTTCGAATCGGGGGTTAGATTCTGAAAGGTGGAACTGAGACGTATCTTCCTATCCTCACCGCCATCGGGTCTGAACTCTCCGACATCAATACCGTCATAGATAATACGGCTGGTCAGGGCGGCTTCCTGGGCATTTATTCCCAGTGCACCTAACAGATCCGGATTGAGGCGAGCTTTCACAAATCTACGATCTTCGGTAATATCCCGATTCGTGGAAATGACAGCGGGATCGGCAGCAAGAATGCTTTGAACCCGATCAGCAGCTTCGGTGAGTTCTTTCGGAGATTCTGAGCGTAACTCCACTCTGAACCCGGCGCCGTCTGTCACTAATGAAACCATCCTGTCAAATCCTCCATTGAAAACGGCGATATCAATCCCTGGAAGGGCTTTCGGAAGCCCTTCATTGAGCACGGTAATGATTTCACGAAAACTCCGCTTTCTTGTCGTTCGGGGGTTGAGTTTCAACTGACCCCAGATAGCCTCACGGGTCCGAGCATCACCAGCAAGGTCATTTTCCATTCCCACGTAGAACAGGACATTCGAGAGCTCTGGAACAACAGATCGGATATAGGCCTCCGCCCGGTCCGCGACATCGCTGCTCTCTTCAAGAGATGAGCCGGAGGGAAGCTTCAGAGACACGAAAAGCTCATCGTAGTCTGCCGCGGGAAGAAAGGATGTTCCCATGAGATCGGCTGCGAAAAAGCTGATGATCAAAATAGCGATGGCCGTGAAGATAATGACAGCTCTCATATTCAATGCCTTGGTGAGAATGGCTTCATATCGCTTCTCCATTCGGGTCATAATGCCCCGTGGCATCTCTCGGTAGTCCTTCTTCAACAGCCCCCACCGGGCCAAGACCGGTACTACCAGCAAAGCGGCAAACAAGGAGGAGCCCAGGCAGAGAACGATGGTGAGCGAGAGGTCTTTCAGAATAATCCCGATGATACCCGTAAGGAACATCATTGATGCGAAAACACTCAAGGAGGTGGTAGTGGAAGCGATAACGGCACCGGATATCAAACTCGAACCCTTGAGTGCAGACATTTCGGGAGTCTCCCCCAAGGCATGCTGCCGATGGATATTCTCAAGAACAACGATAGAAGCATCAACAACCATTCCCAGGGAGATGGTGATGCCCGCCATGGTGAGTACGTTCAAGGATTGACCGGCAAGTTTCATTCCCGCAAAGGTGAGAACGAGACTGATGGGAAGGGATACGGCGGTCACCAGTGTCATTCGCCAACTGTGTAGAAAAAACCAGATGATGGCGATGGCCATCGTAACCCCAATGATGGCCGATCTCATGACAGACCCCAAGGACTTTTTGATGATCTGACTATCATCATGTAAGATGGTAAACGTATATTCACCTTCAGCTTCATTTTCCAGATTGGCCAAGCGCCCACGAATTTCCCGAATTATCAACAGGGCGTTTCCCTGTTTTCTTTTTGTTACCTGAACCACCACAAGGTCCTGAAGCCCTGAACGCATCCGCTCATCGGTATCGGTGTATAGCTCGACAATCTCAGCGATATCCAAAAGTCGAACTGCATTGTGCCCGGTATATCCTATAACAAGATTTTCCAAATCCTGTATATCGGTGAATTCTCCGCTTACATGGAAGGCCCATTGTCCACCGCCCCAGTTTACCAGCCCGGAGGGCAGGGCTGTGTTACGGCTTTTAATGGTGCTAAGGACCTCCAAGGCGGTAACATCGACGGCTCTGAGGGCGTCAACATCCAGAGTTATCCGAAGTTCCAGTTTACGGCCCCCGAGTGTTTCTGCACCGGCGACTCCATCCACCTTGTATATTTCCGGGACGACACGGTCTTCTACATATCGGGTAATGCGATCGGTATCCTGAAAACCTGATACGGCAAAACTGAACACCGCAAGATCGTTGGCTCCCTTGGTGATGACCGTGGGTGCTGAACTCAGATCGTCAGGAAGTTCGCTTCGGGCCAAATCTATCCGAGTGTCCAGCTCCTGGAGTATGTTGTTCATCTTTTCGGTGAATTTCAGAGTAATGATACTCACACCTTCGCGACTTTCGGAACTCAGATCTTCAAGGCCGGGTATGGATGCGAAATGGTTCTCCAGCACCGAGCTGATGTCCTGTTCAATGTCCTCCGCGGCAACCCCCGGTCTCAGTGTGACAACAGAGGCTTCGGGCGCGATAACCGATGGAGTAAACTCCCGGTTCAAATAGAACAATGCCACGATACCGAAAAGCACGGCAACACTTGTGATAATAATGACCGGGATGGGGTGTCGAAGAGCCCAGGCACTGGGTTTCATGGTTTCGGTTCAGCCTCATGGATTACACGGGAGCCATCTTCCAACCTGGCATGACCATCTAAAACGAAGAGCGAGCCCGCCCACTCGCCGGGAACGGCAAATCGTTTGCTGTCTTGGAATATCTTCGGTGATTCCAATGCGCTTACTGTATGCTGGTTTTCATCAATCCTCCAAACGCTGTCTCCTAGGCGAGCTCTCAAGGGAAGAGACCATGTTTCGTTCATGGCGTTTAATACAAATACTACTTCGATCCTGGCGCCCACCGGCCAGGGATCCTCTCCCTGCGGAATGTCACAGGTTACTTCGAAACTACGGTCCTCGAAGGAAATTGTAGGGCTGATGAAACTGATTTCTGCCTCTTTGGTTTCGCTCATGGTAGGATACGACGAGAATACTTTCAGAGCAGCAGTTGCTGAAAATCGATTCCAGTACTTCTCTGGAACCCTTACCTTCGCCTGGAGATTGATATCATCCCCGATGGTGAATAATGGCCGGTCGGTGGAAGCCAGGTTTCCCTCATCGTAATACTGTTTCAGAATGCGACCAGGGAGAGGCGCACGCAATTCGGTGTATTCAAGCCGTATTTTTGCCAATTCATAGTTGGCTAACGCCGCATCCCGATTAGCCCGAGCAACATCCCATTGCTGACGACTGACACCAGAGCTTTCATACATGGCCTGTATCCTCGCCAAGCTTCCCTCGGCGAGTGACCAGGCGGATTCCGCGGCGTGAAATTCTTGCCGGTACACTCGTGAATCAATACGAGCCAGTATATCCTTTTCTCTTACGGTGTCGCCTTTTCGAACAAGGACTTCCAGCAGAAGTCCAGAGACTCGGGGAACCACATCAACAATCTGCCGGGGCTCAAGAATCGCGGGGAGAGTCAGAGTTTCACTCAGATTTCTTCGTTCCGGTCGCACTGTGGAGACAGGGATAGGTTTGACATCAGGAGGATAATCAATGGATTGTTTCTTGAAAAACCAAAAGATGAAAAACGCCACCATCAGGATGAAGACAAGGAGTACAATGCGCGCACTGCCCTGCACTTTGCTGCCCATATTATAGATTAGCTACACATATAACCCACATACCAGAGAACAAACGTCAAAAAAATGCCTACTGTTCATCCTGAGTTTCTAAGGCTGTTTGTCACATGGCATATTCATGTATCTGAGTTGGAAAACAGGGATGAACAAAGAAGAAAACCGATAAGCTAAGGTATATGTCCCCATGAGCCTTTATTATTGTGATGCTACCGCCTGAGTCATACGGGTGCTGGCAAATTCTCATAGTCGAAAATGACATTTGTCATATACCTGGCTTGGTATTTCTTGATGAAAGCGTGGTATCATCGTAAGCTGTGAATCCAATGGCAATGGATAAGATTGATCGAGATCTTATTAGAATATTCCGTTATTTCTCCGGTGGTGTAGCCCTGGCATATTTTCTATTCCTAGTGGTTCCCAGCCCATTGAGGGAAAGCGATTCGGTTGTTCAGAGGACGATGTTTCTCTTCACACTCACTTATGGGGCGACGTTTGTGTATCTTATGATACCCCGTCTAGATACCCTGATGAAGAAGTACTACCTTCCGGTGATACTCATAATCGCGAGCGTTATACCCATTGCCATAACCAATGCACAATATAAAGTCCTGATTGATAAGGGAATACCCATAAACACCGTGGATGATGCGATGACGGTAACGATTCTCCTGATATTCCCTTTGATTATCACCGCTTGGCAGTACAGATTTGCTATCGTTTTTCTTTTTTTTGTCGTTCTTGGACTTCTTGATCCCATACTCATTGTTATTGCCAAGGAACAGTTCACTCCGGACATATACAGCACCTTCAATGCATCATTAGTAAGGATTTTGGCCCTCGGTTCCGTGGGATTCATGATTACCATGTTAAGAGACCTCCAAAGACGCAAGCAGGTGGCCCTGGAAGAGGCTAATCGCAAACTCGAAGAATATGCCATGGCCATTGAGCATCTGGCAGCCAGTAGAGAAAGAAACCGCATCGCGCGAGACCTCCATGATACACTCGCCCACACACTCAGTGGTTTGGCCATACAGCTTGAGGCTGCCGGCACCGTTATTGAGGAAGAGAACAAGCCTTTGAAGACAATGATAAAAAGGGCGCAACAAACTGTACGAGTTGGTTTATCGGAAACACGGCGCACTCTCAAGGCCATGCGGGCCAGTCCACTAGACGATTTTGGTTTATTTCCGGCATTGGAGCAAGTTGCGAAAAACGTGAGCGAACGTGAGGGCATCAGTATCACAACGACATTTCCCGATGAAAACCCTGGATGGTCTGAGAGCTTGGAGGAAAGTGTGTATCGAATTGCGCAGGAGGCTCTCGAAAACACACGGCGACATGCCGATGCCACCCAGTGCATGATTTCCCTTGAGGGAAACCCAGGCTTTCTCTCACTCACCATTAGCGATGACGGAAGGGGGTTTGAGCCAAATTTCAATACGAAAAATGAGCATTACGGTCTGAGAGGAATGAGAGAGCGCGCGAGTACAGTGGGCGGGAAGCTTAGTATTCGAAGCCGAATCGGCCAGGGAACGTCCATTCAATTCCTTTGGGAGGCTACTGATGCCCGAAATGATTAAGGTGATAATTTGTGACGACCAAGAGATTGTAAGAGAGGGGCTGAAAACCATATTGGAAGCTGACAGCAGTATCCAGGTAATCGGCGCGGCCGATAATGGAGATGACTTGATTAGAAAAATTGAAGTCATTGGGGCACCCAATCTTGTTCTCATGGATCTAAAAATGCCTGTGATGAATGGTATTCAGGCCACGAGAAACATCCGATCTCGTTATCCGGAAACCAAAGTACTGATTCTCACCACCTACGATGACGATCAATGGATTATCGACGCCATCCGGGCGGGGGCCTCAGGTTATCTGCTGAAGGACACCCCCCAAATCGATCTCATTGATGCCATTAAGGGAACACTGATCGGTCAGAGCTATGTCGATCCTTCAATAGCCGGCAAGGTATTAGCCATGGCGGCAGGAGTTACGCCCCGGCCCACCGAATCCACAACACCGAAAATTCGGCCCCGGGAAAAACAGATTCTGTTGCTCATCGCTCGCGGATTGTCCAATGCTGATATAGCCGCGGAACTCTATCTGTCAGAAGGTACAATAAGAAACTACGCCAGTGCCCTGTTTACCCGAATCGGTGTTGCAGATCGAACTCAGGCCGCTATTGCCGCTCTGCGCTATGGTATTATAAGTCTCGAAGAAATCTAAAGAGGAAGAATATCATGAGTCGTACCAGCATACTGGCAGTCGCATCCGGTAAAGGTGGTGTTGGCAAAACCCTCACCGCGGTGAATCTGGCCCTTGCCACTGCCAGAGAAGGTGTGAGAACCGCACTTATAGACGCCGATCCGCTCTCCAATGTGATGGCCATGCTCGATTACCCCCAACCCGAGGAGAAACTTCCGGAGTCATTGGACAATCCGGCATCGCAGGCGTTCATCGTGGCCCCCTATATTGAGGTGATATTTCCACAGCAAAAAAAATCCTCACAGCAGGCTACCAAACTCGTGAAAAATCTGATAATCCAGCATCGCGACTGGCTTGATGAACGCTACGGGCTCGTGATTCTCGACATGCCCGCGGGCGTGGATGTTGAAAGTGATTTCTCCTATCTGGCCAAGGCGGACATCCTCCTGCTGGTAACCACCTCGGAGCCGACTTCCCACGTTGCGGCTGGCAGTTTCTTAAGAAATATCAGAAAAATCTGGAAAAAACGTCCAATATACCTTTGGCATAATCGATACGAGTCACTTGCTGACGATGATTTTGATTCTGATGATTTAGTGGGCAACTACAACCGCAATGTTGAAAAATCATTACGCATCAAAAGCCCAACGATTATACCAGTAGCCTATATTCCATCGGATTCCACTCTCGATCTTACAAAAATCGATCCCCCCATTCTGATAAATCTCAACCGAACCATGGCGGACACTCTCTGGGGAATAGCCGAAGCAATCCTTGCGCCAGTTTCGACGGTTGGTGATGCGGGTTTTCGATCCGGAGCCATGATATCGTACTACACGCGGCATGCCAACGGTGAAAACATCTCTGAGTCGGTTATTGGAAACATCGAAAAGGCTGTTGGCGCTGTTTTGCCCGATGCGACCAAAAACGAGCTTTCCACTTGGCTCAGCCAGGTAGCAACATCACCCCTTCGACTCCAGATATTGAAGGGTATCGAAGTAGTCAACCTCCATATCAAGAAATTAGAAAAGGATGTGGATAGTAAAGACATCATCATGTCCGCCCGCTCGGTAGACCGTGAGATTATACCTCTATTGAAAACACTTTCTTGTCTATCCGAGAATTCCCATCTCATCAATCTGGCCGCTCTTCTGATGTTCCACTACTCGTTGGTAAAAGTATTCACCATTCCCACCGCCCGGAATCTGATATCAGATTTCCTTCCCAGGAGAGAGAAATCCGGCATTGCTATTCGAGATCGACGCGTGCAGATTGCGCTCACTATTATCAAAGATTCGGCCTACCAAGAACGCTATTTCGACCTGATAAAGAAACTCTATCCGGTAATGAACCGGCAGATAGATCGTCTTGTCGAATCCTTCAGTCTTCAGAAGCTCTTATTCAAGAATCAAGATGGGGGAACAGCGAGGAAAATCTACCTCAGGCTTTTTAGTTCCACTATTTATGAAATCATCAACAGTGGACTGGGCATTGTCGCGGGATTCCGTTTCCGCCCCTCTTCCAGGGCGTTCCAATCGGGTTTCAATAAACTCAGAGAGCACACGCTTGATACATAATTTTCAATCCCTTGTCCTGTTCTCATTTCCATGCGTATCATAGCCTTATGGATATCTCCCAACGTGCTCACCAGGCACGCCAGGCCAGTCGCCGCATGCCATCTCAACATGCTCGCACACGCGCCGAGTCTTTGAAAGCCGTCAGGCAAGCATTGGGACGAGGTTCGGGTGAAATTTTCGATGCCAACCTTATCGACCTTGAACGATCTGCTAACGAAGGATTGGCTGCCCCCCTCATGAAACGATTAAAAATCGATGAATCAAAACTGACCCGTGCGCTTAAGGGCATCGAAGCACTGGAGCGAATGCCCGATCCGGTGGGCAGAATACTGGAAAAACGAGAATTGGATACGGGATTGATACTCAGCCGCGTTGCGGTTCCCATCGGAGTAATCGGCATGATTTTCGAATCCAGGCCGGACGCCCTGGTTCAGATGGCTACTCTCGCTCTCCGATCGGGCAATGCGATCATCCTCAAAGGCGGTTCTGAAGCATTGGAAACCAATAGGGTACTCACCCGAATCATCCGAGAGGCATCCACGGGAGCTCATCTTGCCGATGGTGGCATACCCGAGGGCTGGATTCAACTGGCAGAAAACCGGGCGGAAGTTCAGAAAATGCTGGCAATGAGTCAATTCATCGATCTTCTAGTGCCCAGGGGGTCTAATGAATTTGTCGCATCCATCATGAAAAACTCATCGATACCGGTTTTGGGTCATGCTGATGGTGTTTGCCATATCTATCTCGATAGCGGCGCGAACCCTGATATCGCAGTTCCGATTGTACTGGATTCGAAAATGCAATATGTCGCCGTTTGCAATGCCGTTGAAACTCTTTTAGTGCACGTAAAAGCCGCCGCCAATCTCCTGCCGCTCATTAACGCCGGTTTGAGTGCTTTAGGATGTGAATTACGCGGATGCGAACGCACCCGGAAAATCATCAATATCAAAGCGGCATGCGAAGAGGATTGGGAACGCGAATACTTGGATGCCATACTTTCAATTCGCGTAGTGGACAGTTTGGCTGATGCAATCGATCATATACACCTTCACGGTTCGGGACATACCGAAGCTATCATCACTGAAGATTACAACGCTGCCGAGGAATTTCTCACCAAGGTGGATGCTGCCGATGTATTTCACAACTGTTCAACTCGGTTTTCCGATGGTTTTGTTTTCGGTTTGGGTGCGGAAGTGGGCATTTCCACCTCCAAAATCCATGCCCGTGGCCCCGTGGGTGTGGAGGGTTTGTTGAGCTATAAATGGCAGCTGCGCGGATCCGGTCAGATTATAGCCGACTACAGCGATGGAACCAAATCGTTCATCCACAAAAAACTGTGAGAGACTTCAGCGATATCAACCGCGTTGTGGTGAAGGTGGGAACTAACATACTTTCCCCATCTATCGCCCCCGAGGGATCACGGATTGAGCAGCTTGCTCAGGATATCGCGGGACTACGAGGACGCGGTTTGACTCCACTAGTGGTGAGTTCCGGCGCCATTGGATTCGGCGCCCAGGCTCTGGGCTTGAGTACCCGGCCGACGAAAGTTGAAATGAGGCAGGCCTGTGCTGCCGTCGGTCAGCCGATTCTGATGGAACATTGGCGCCGCTGTTTCAACAAGCATGGGATTACCACAGCCCAGATCCTTCTGATACGGGAAACTTTCGATGGCAGGCGATCCTTCCTGAATTTGCGAAACGCCGTCGAAAACCTGCTAGCAGCAGGAACCATCCCGATATTCAATGAAAATGACAGTATTTCCACCACCGAAATCGGAGATGTTTTTGGAGATAATGACTCCCTAAGTGCTCATATTGCCAGCAAGCTTGATGCTGGTCTGCTGGTTCTGCTCAGCGATATCGATGCTCTCTATGACAAAGATCCCAAGTTTCATCCCGATGCCCAAGCGATGGTTCTGGTGGACAAAATAACCGACAAGATACGCCGCTTTGCCGGAAAAGCCGGCAGCAGCATATCTACCGGGGGGATGATAACCAAACTACAGGCAGTGGAGGTAGCCGCGCGAGCTGGCTGCCGCACCGTGCTGGCCGATGGACGGATAGGCGGTATGCTCAGCAAGATTCTTGATGGCGAAGAAATCGGGACGCTGTTCCTGGCAGGCCGGCGCATAAGCGCCCGATCCCGATGGATACTGGGCGTTCGACCGAAAGGCCGAATATTGGTGGATGCCGGCGCCCTGGCTGCCCTCAATAGCCGAAAAAGTCTCTTACCGAGGGGAGTTACCGGGGTAGAAGGTGTGTTCGAAATTGGCGACATTGTTCTCATCGAATCACGTTATCAGGCCGTGAGTTCCATGGGCAGTGACGAAATTCGCCGTGTAATGGGCCGACATACCAGGGAAATCGCTAGTCTTCTGGGCGCTGGGCGACGCAGTGAAGTGATAAGAGCCGAAGATATCATTCCCTTGAAGTGATTTTTTACCTGATATAATATCAGCTCCCCTAAAAACCTACCGGAGGAAATACGATGGCAAAGCAGATCAATCTGGATAAATCGGGACTTGTGGAGATAGTCGGCAAGGGACTCATCCTTGAATTAACGACAGACGAACAAGAGAGAATTCTCATCCGCGCAGAATCCAAGGCAGGTGGTCATCAGATTCGAATCAAAATGCACGAAGACAATCCTGGAATAGTTACCTATTCACTGGGCGAAGTTATAGACGGCTCACATCTCACGCTCGTTGAATAACATGGGGGCTCGTTTACGAATTTCATGGCAGCACTCGGAAGGCGAATCCCTCTACCTGATGTCCCCATAGAAAATGAAGCGTGGTTGAAGCTGCCAACAATGTCGATCCTCAATCTGCCCTATGGGGCAACCTGTTGAACTCCTGGATATCCTGCCTTATCAAGAGCTGTGAGAAATTCAGCAACCGAACGATCGCTCTCTACCTTCACCAGCTTTGTTTCTAAATCCACCACTACCTTATCCGTGAGGGGATTCAGAGCTGCCTTCACTTTGGACGCGCAGTGATCGCAGTTCATCCCCTGCACTTGGATATCATATGTATTCATCAACATCACTCCTTTACCGATGTGCGTCGGCTTTTCCTTTCATATCGTCGGCGAATCGCCAGAGAATTGAATAGCACAGCAACCGAACTGATACTCATCGCGAACTCGGCCATAAGAGGATGAACCAGCGCTGCTGCCGCCAGAGGAAGGGCCAAAACATTGTAGATAAAAGCCCAGAACAAATTTCCCTTGATTGCCCGAACCATGAGGGAGGAGAGAGTGAGGGCCTCAACAATGCGTTTCAGTCCTCCATGGGTAATTACCACATCCCCCGCTTCCATCGAAAGGTCGGTTCCATCCGAAAGAGCAAAGCCCACATCAGCAGCCTTGAGAGCCGCCGCGTCATTGATGCCATCCCCAATCATGCCAACCCGCAGTCCGGATTGCTGAAAATCCTGCACAATACGAAGTTTATCTTCTGGATGAAGTTTAGCCTTAACGTCCTTTACGGGTATACCCACCATCGTGGCCACGGACAGAGCCGTGCCTTCGGCATCCCCTGTTATCATTACCGGGCGCACACTGCGCTTCTTCAATGCGTCCACTGCCGCTACGGCATCGGGCTTTACCTCATCGGCCAAAACCAGAAAACCGGCTGATGAACCATCCCGCCATATTTGAATCACACTGTGTCCTGATCGAACCTCCACATCCACAGCATCCAGAGCTCTTCCCACAGTGTATTGAACACCATCAATCGTACCGCCGATTCCTTTGCCCGCCTCTTCCTTTACATCCTGTGGCGTCGGCGTATTCAATGTTTCGCCGCTTTCACCACCGTTCCACTCCACTATCGCCCGTGCCAGCGGATGAACCGAATAGGTCTCCAGAGACACAAGCGCCGACGCGTCAGCCGCATTCAAACTTGAGTGAACCACCGATGGGCGGCCCTCTGTGAGAGTACCTGTTTTATCAAAGAGCAGCACATCCAGCTCACCGGCGGTTTGCAATGCCTCACCACCTTTGATAAGCAGCCCATTTCGAGCAGCCAGTCCGTTCCCCACACTGAGAGCCATGGGCGTCGCCAGCCCCAAGGCACATGGGCAGGCAACCACCAGCATGGAAACCATCGCAAACACAGCCGTGGTCCACCCCCCGGCTCCCGCAGGCACCCACCAAAGCACATCACCCACCCTTTCCAGCCACATCGCCGCGCTAGGGTAAAATAGCGCCCAGGCCGCCAAAACTGCCATTGAAAAACCGAATACCACCGGAACAAACAACCCGGCCACCCTGTCAGCCAGAGCTTGCAACGGCACCTGAATACCCTGAGCCTGCTCCACTAGGACAAGCATCCGCGCCAAAAAGGCATCCTCCCCGGTGCGCAAAACCTCCACTTCTAAAAAACCACTTTCCAGAACGGTGCCACCAATCACCTCGTCACCGACAGCCTTGGAGAGCGGCAGGGGTTCCCCGCTTATCATCGCCTCGCTTACCGCCCCAGACCCGGAAATAATCACGGCATCCAACGGAATCCGTTCGCCACTGCGAACCTTTAGGCGCATGCCCTCTTTCACCGCCTCAACGGGAAGCTCCCACACCGTACCATCAGCACCAATAGCGGAGACATTCTCTCCTTTCAGAGACATCAGACTGCGAAGATCCGCCCCCGCGCGTCGCCTCAATCGGGCCTCAACGTACCGACCGGTAAGATGAAAAGCCGCCAGCATCGGCGCCAAGGCGCCGAACGACTGTATTGGCACAGCCAATCCGGCCAGGACAGCCGTCACCCAGGCCGCCACAACACTCAAACTTACCAAAACATCCATATTGGCATGCCGATGAGTGAGCGCCACCCAAGCCCCTTTCAGAATCTGCCTGCCCGGACCAATAATGATCCCAATTCCCGCCGCCGCCTCTAGAAACTCCATGTAACGGATTCGCACACCCGACATGGATAAAACCATCAGCAGCATAGCGGGCAGTGCCACCGCCCAGGCCAGCACCAACCGACGTCCGACCAGACGGAACTTCCTTTCCACTTCCTCCTCGCTCGGCAAATCCACAAGCGGCTGATATCCCGCCCGCTTCACCGCCGCAAACAAATCATCCCGATCCGGCCGACCATCCCCAACGACATAGGCTTTCCCGCCAGTAAGATTCACCGAGACGTAGTCCACCCCCGCCACCTTGCCGAGTTCCTTCTCCACAACGTAAACACAGGAGGCACAGGACATTCCTGCCACTGCGAAGCTGAAATCCACCGTTTTACTCTTCCCTGCTCCTGAACGAGTATCCATCCTCATTTCCAACATCAAATCCCATGCCTATCCAGCACACTCATCATTTCATCAATCAACAATCTTCCCTCTTCCTCCCCCGAGCGCAGCGCGTCGCTGATACAGAACTCTACATGGCGCTTGAGCACGCATAAGCCCGCGTTCCTCAGAGCCGACCGCGCCGCCGAAACCTGAGTGAGAATTTCCGGGCAAGATGCTCCGTCCTCCACCATACCAATTATTCCCCTCACCTGCCCCTCCGCTCGCCTCAGGCGATTAAGAGTGACCGTTTTCATATTTCGAACCCCTTTTTCCGTTGCACTATCACCCATCATCCACTCCTTTCGTTAAATACCCCCTGGGGGTATATATGTTATAGTCTATTCTTTCGGCTAATGCAAGCCTCTCAATATCAAAAGCTCTATTAGTGAGAACGATAGTGCATGGTTGCCTATAAATAATTGACTTCATGAAAATAACTCACTATCTTAATAAGCGCGGAGATCATCTGCGCATACATTGAAATATTAACAAAAAATAAGCTATTGAATTTCCTGATATGAAATGGAGCTATCACTGTGCCTTGGTTCGCAAATCAAACTCCAGTAATCCAGGCCCTGCTGGGAACATTATTTACATGGGCTCTCACCGCCCTGGGGGCCTCAATGGTTTTCTTCTTCAAACAGATTCATCGCAAGGTGCTTGATGCCATGCTGGGATTCACAGGCGGCGTCATGATTGCCGCCAGTTACTGGTCGCTGTTGGCGCCGGCCATTGCCCTTTCCGAAGAAATTAGCAATCTACCGCCTTGGTTTCCAGCCGCGACGGGATTTCTATTAGGCGCGATTTTCCTTCGGGTGATCGACCGCAGCATTCCCCATCTCCATCTGGGGATGATGATTAGCGATGCCGAGGGTCCGAAAACTAGCTGGCAGCGGAGTGTACTTCTGGTATTGGCAATCACTCTTCATAATATTCCCGAGGGTTTAGCCGTTGGAGTGGCGTTTGGCGCTGTGGCTGTGGGTTATCCTGGCGCTTCCCTTACGGCCGCCATCGCCTTGGCTATCGGTATCGGTATTCAGAATTTTCCCGAAGGTTTGGCAGTATCTGTACCCCTTCGGCGTGAAAGGATTTCCAGGTGGCGCTGCTTCCTTCTCGGTCAGGCTTCTGGAATGGTTGAGCCGGTATTCGGTGTACTGGGAGCTATTCTCGTGGTGTTGATGCGCCCGATACTCCCCTACGCCCTGGCCTTTGCGGCGGGGGCTATGGTTTATGTCGTTATCGAGGAACTTATTCCCGAAGCCCATGAACATAAAAACATTGATCTGGCCACCATGGGCGCCGTAGTGGGCTTCATTGTTATGATGATTCTGGATGTGTCCTTAGGCTGATGCTAAGAGCATTGGCCTTGTTTCCGAAGTCCAGCAATAGCGAAAAACATCCTGGGAAAAATTGACAGACAAAATCATTTGTAGGAGTAGATGCGAGTGCCAAATCTAAGCACAGGACCTGTACCATAGTCTGTCCACGTGCTGAATTTGTATCCGCCACCAGCTTCAGCAAAGAATGCCAAACTTCTATTAAAGAAATACTCAATACCACCTAAGATGTAGGATCCAATATCAAATGCAAGAGTCCCTCTCTGGTAAATATCATAGTGTACATTGATCAGGTACATGCCATAGACTCGTAGCTGTTTGGAAGGATCTGAGAAGCGAAGCATCAATCCAAGCCCTGGGGCTAACACAGCGCTATCAATGCCGTTTTTTTTGTTATCGTACTGAAGTAGAGTGATACCTTCGACACGTAATGCCACAACCGGGGAGAATGGGATGGCAAAATCCAGGCCCAGCAAAAGATCGTTACTAAGAACACCGATGGGAAAGCCAATGCCAAATTTCCGTTCCAAGTTGTTCGGATCACTGTCTGAATCGTTGTTCGTATTACTCTGTGTAGAGCTTTTTTCCTGGCGCTCAAGTTGACGATCAAGCCGTTGAATCAAATCCAGATTCTCTCGTCTCAGCTCAGAGAGTTCATCCGAACTAGGAGTTGTTCTTGAGTCATTAAGCCGCCGACGCATCTCCTCATTCTCTTTTCTCAGCTCAGTGATTTCATTCTCTTCTAGAGTCTGCGCTGCTAAGCTGCATACTGCCAACACACTTAAAAGCAGATAAATGATGAATACGGTGCTTCTCATTTTCAATTCTCCTTAATAATAGAATCCCCCAAAAGGGCGCAACTCATGTTTTAACGTCTATAAATACCTTACTACCAGTTTCACACTTTTCCAGTTCTCTGCCACTTTTTTTTGAAAAAATGTTATAAAGAGAGCCTTCGTTTCACAATATCGACACAAAAAGGCATAAAACAGTTGTTTTTTGTCGTTGAAATGGTGCTTTCTTCTTCATAAAACATGGAGGCTCATTCACTTAGCGTTTGTGAATTTCTTAAACCAGGCTACCATTGCGCAAACCAGGAACATCGAAGTGAGGGTAATAACGATGGCTGGCCCTGAGGCAATATCAGCGAAGTAAGATATATAAAAGCCAATAATGGTAGCGAGGACTGCCATGATAATGGACAGTGTCATTATTCCTTTAAGTTGCTTGGATACTAAAGAAGCGGCGGCTCCAGGAGCTACCAACAGAGCCAGCACTAAAACCACACCGACAGTTTGAATTGCCGCGACGGTGGTGAGGGCTAGCATAGAGAGCAAGATGTAGCGAACCAGGGATGGTGAAAGTCCAATAGCGAAGGCATGGGCGGGATCGAATGAAGCTGTGAGGAGTTCCTTGAATGCCAGTGTAACCACGGTGAGAACAAAAAAGACCACGATACTCATCATGATCAAATCGTTTTGGGACACTCCCAGTATATTGCCAAACAAGATGTGGTTCAAATCTCTGGAAGTAGCTACCTTGCTGAGTACGATAATCCCCAGAGCGAAGAAGCCGACAAATACCACGCCTATGGCGGCATCCACCCCTATCGTAGTCCGGCTGGAAATGAAACCGATTAGTGCTACCACCAGCAGGGCCGCTATCAATGCGCCCCAAAACAGATTAATCCCGAGAATGTAGGCCACGACGATACCGGGAAGAACCGAGTGAGACAGGGCATCTCCCATAAATGACATTCTTCTCCAGACGATAAAAGCACTCAGCGCGGAGCATGCCAGGGAGCTGAGTATGCCGCCTGTGAGGCCCCGAAGCAAGAAGGAATACCTCAGTGGTTCTAAGAGGAGGTCCATGGGTGATAGTCCTTATGGAATTCAAACCCGTAGGCCTTGGCAATGGTTTGGGGAGTGAGTACCTCATCGGGAGACCCATCGGCGATAATCCTTCTATCGAGAAACAAAACTCGGGTGAAGTGCACGGTGAGAACACCCAGATCGTGTGTACTGACAATCACCGATTTACCGCCGGCTGTCAGACGTTCCAGTGTATGAAAAATGAGCTCCTGTGTAGAAAGATCAACATAGTTGAGCGGCTCGTCCAGCAACAGCAAGTCAGCATCATGGGCCAGGGTGCGGGCGAGCATCATCCTCTGCTGCTCTCCACCTGAAAGATCGCCCACCTGACGATTGGCCAAGTCTTGGATTTCCATGGTTTCCATGGCAGAATCAACCGCCTCGAAATCGATTTTACGAGGACGCTTGAGCCAGCCAAGGTGGACATAGCGTCCCATCATTACCACTTGGCGAACACTCACTGGAAAGCGCCAATCAACGCCACTGCGCTGGGGTACAACGGCCACATGATGAAGGCTGTGCCGCGCTGGATAACCGAATACGACGATATCACCCCTTACAATTCTCTCCATACCCAAAATCAATTTCAGCAAGGTGGTTTTCCCGGCTCCATTGGGTCCAACCAGGGCAACACGTTCACCGGGGCTGATGGAAAAACTCACCTCGTCTAGAACATCTTCTTTTGAAGAGAGATAGCGGTGGCTCAACTTCTTTACCCGCAGCGCGGTAGTGCCCTCTACAAGCGAGAGCTTGCTGGCTCCACTGTAGTTCAGGTTGAGCCATGTTGGAGACATTTTTATTCCCCGCTCAATCCATCGACAATCATCTGGGTATTATGACGGATAAAATCCAGGTATGTATCTCCCCTGTCTCCCGCTAGGGCCAGCGAACCGGTAAGAAGCTCAATTACCCTAAGCGGTTGTCCGGCGGCGCTGGCCAGCGATGCGGCTAAATTCTGTATGCCTCGGCCAACGCTCTCGCCAACGAAAATGGCCTTCAGATTCTTTTCACGCACCACATCGGCCAGCGCCGCTATGTGCCGCACGGAACTTTCAGCCTGATCGCTGATGGAAGGGATGAGATAGCCGATTACCTCGAACCCATATTCACGAGCGAAATACCCGATTCCCGCATGGTCGACGAGCAATTGGCGGTTTTGTTCTGGAAGGAGCTTAACGATCGAACGCAGCTCAGCGTCCAGGTTTTCAAGTTGACGGACATAGTCCCGAGCATTTTGCTCATAGACATCCCTGTGCTCCGGATCGGCAGCAGAGTAAGCCTCTGCAATGGTATGCGTCCAGCTAATGACATTCAGAGGAGACCACCAGAAATGAGGGTCACCTTCGTTGTGCTCAGCATGTTCATCGTGCTCAGCATGTTCATCATGCTCAGCATGCTCATCGTTCCCGCCAAGTATACTGGCTGGTTCGATACCCGCCGACACCGGTACGATGAGTACCTCTTTGAGCTTGGGAAGTATGGGGATCAGAGACTCCTCCAATCCCAGGCCATTCACCAGGATGATATCGGCGTCCTCAAGAAGAATGACATCTTTCGGAGTGGGGCTATAAGAATGGGGGCTGTGACCCCGGGGCATCAGTGTTGTGACTGTGGCTGCATCTTTGGCAACATTCGCTGCCACATCGCCGATGATGGAGGTGGTGGCGACAACCCTCAGGGGGCGTTCAAGAGTAAGGGGCTCAATATGGGGCATCTCTAAGCGAACTCCGACAGGCTGTATTGAGCCGTTGCCATCGGCTTCGTTCCGATGACAGCCATGGTTGACTATGCATAGGAGTAATAACAGCGCAAGCTTTCTGAGAGTGACGGGTGAACTCAAAAAATGCTGTGTATCCTTCTTCAATGTGCTGCTGCTCCCTCAAGCAAAGTTGTGAATGTTCGGGTATAGCTCCGCAGTCCATCAAGACGAGCGGGCTTCACCACAGTTTTATCGAGAACAACATAACACTTCAGGGATTCCAAGGCAACAGATTCCATCAAAGCCTTGCCGCAAAGAGCCGCACCGAAGATGGCAGCCTCCTCAAGGGCCGTGAGAAAAATGGGATTTTCAGGGAGAAGGGCACTTAAAAGGGCATGATAATTCGAATTCTGTCGAAAGCCGCCTTCAATGTATAGCTCGGTACCTGGCTCCAAACCCACTCTCCTGAGAGCGATGGAGCTTTGTATGGCCAACGATAGATTGGCCAGGGCAAAACCGACAGAATAGTCGTCAAAGGCATGGGGCCAGTGATTCTTCTGATTCAGATCATCGACAAAATACACCCGATTCCCTTCCACCACACGGGCTACCGAATTGGGAAACTGTCCGGTGCCGGGAATCACAGTCGGCAGAATGAAAACTTGGGGATCAGCGAGTATTTGCTCGTAGATGGCTGGGGTGTACTCGGGCCAATCCTTCCTCCCATGATGCGCCATCAAAGCCTCTGCATAGACCGAGTATTCCAGGCCACCGAGAAGAACAGAGGTTTTCACTGGGGTTGCCCGGTAGGAGAGGTTGTAGAACACTGTCTTTCCTAATTCATCGGGAGAAAACGCGACTTCTTCAACCGGATGCATGGCGACACACCATGTTCCAGTGGAGTTCAATACGAAATCCCGCTTCTGGGAAATCAGATAGGGTATGAGAGAGGAATTGGAATCGTGGATGCCCAGGGTTACCAGGGTATCGGGAGAAAGACCGGTTGCTGCCGCGACATCGGTTTTTATCCTGCCCAGTCTGGAATCAGGCGTCCTGGGCGCCTTGGGGAGCATGCTTCTCACCTGCAGTTTATCAGCTACTGACGACCAATCATGTTTGGTAAAATCCCAAAGATAGCTGTGGGATCCAACATAGGTGATATCAGCGCCAACCTTTCCGGTGAGTCGATATCCAAAGTACTGGGGGAAGAACAAAATATGTTGAGTTTTCTCAAATTCAGTTGGCCAGCGTTCTTTTTGATACCACAATAGTTTAGCAGCATTGACCAGGGGCTTGATTTCCGCAGTGGCGGTGCGAGTTTGAATCTCATACGGGTTTCCCATGGCAGCCCAAAAACGTTCATGAACGTCGGGAGGCACCTCATTTGTGTAGGCCAAGGGCGGAACACTGGGTTTGCCTTCCGCATCCACACATACGAGGGTGGCACCGTGAGTGCTGATTGAAATCACCCGGATGGGATAGTGGGTGGCGAGTTTTTTTAGTTCTCCCAGAAACCAACTTTCGATGCCGTCGATGTCTTCAACATCAATGTCACCCACACCATCGTAATTTCTTAATCGGATGGTTTCAATTCTGCGTTTTCGCGCCACGAGGGGTTTCATGGCGTCGTCGTAGATGGCCACTTTTTTGTTGGTTTTCCCAATATCCAATGCGGCAATGGCGTAATTCATGGTTTTTAGCGGTAAGCTGGGCCAAAATTCGCGCAGGCCCTGAAGTCGGCGCCTTCCTTGTCCATCCCGAAGTGTTTCCAAGCTGCGGGCCTGAAAATGTTTTTTTCCGCTACGTTGTGCATGGAAACCGGGATGCGGAGCATGGAGGCCAGCGTGATCAAATCTGCTCCGATATGGCCGCAGCTGATAGCGCCATGGTTGGCCCCCCAAGCGGACATCACCTCATATACATCCTGGAAATTTCCTCTTCCATCGACACGGGAAGATAGGCGCGGCGAGAACCAAGTAGTAGGCCAGGTGGGATTGGTTCGCTCATCGAGTGTCTCATGGACAGCAGCAGGAATCTCGACAGTCCAGCCCTCCGCTAGCTGAAGTACTGGACCGAGACCCTTTACTAAATTGATCCGACTCATCGTAACCGGCATTCCGCCCTTCGTCAGAAAGTCGGTAGAGTATCCCCCACCCCTGAAATAACCATTGTCGCCCGGACAGAATCGGGTTGCTTTGATACAGGCTTCAGCCTCGGCCGCTCTGATATCCCAGAAGGGCTTAATAGCGGGTGTGCCATTGATACTCTGTTCACCTGCCCCGTCCAAGCAGGTGGATCCGGAATTGATTAGATGTATGAGACCGCCAGCGGCCTGACCTGTGAGTTCATGCCCACTAACCCTCCGGACGGCCTCAGGGCTCCAATATGTACGGACATCGCTAAAAATCTGAGCGGTGTTGGTAAGTAGGTTGCCAAAAAGCATCGAGATACCATTGAGGGTGTCATTCTCGGTAGCGAAGATGAAGGGCTGGCGAAAGCCATTCCAATCAAAACTGGAATTCGCCATGGTTTCCATGAAATCCCCATTAGCCCGCCAGTCAGTCCAATGCCGCTGCCCTTGGAACCCCGCCGCGATGGCATTGTGCCCAAGGGATTCCTCACCAAATCCCAGTTTCTGAAGCTCGGGATTGCCACACATCAAATCTTGAGCTATGAGGGCCATCTTCACCGATTCGTCCCATTCTGCCTCTTTCCGCTCTGACGAATGCTGCGCCTTAGAATCATTGGGATCCTGGCCGACTATTAGATTCTCCCTCACCCAGGCTCTCGCTTTTTGATATTCTGCGGGGTTGAAAATGCTTTTCTCAATGCGGCGGGCGATTTCGCTCATATCGACATACTCATTCCGCATACCCAGGTAATCCTGAAAGAAACTCTCATCGACTATGCAGCCGGCGATGCCCATGGACACCGAACCGATGGAGAGGTAGCTTTTATCCTTCATGGTGGCCACAGCGATACCCGCCCTAACGAAGCGCAGTATGCTTTCTGCAACGTCATCCGGAACGCTCACATCATCCACATCCTGAACATGTCGACCGTAAATACCGAATGCCGGTATGCCTTTCTGGGCATGGGCGGCCAGCACCGCTGCCAGATAAACCGCTCCGGGACGCTCAGTTCCGTTGAAACCCCAGATGGCCTTTGGTGTGGAACTGTCCATGTCCATGGTTTCCGAACCGTAGCACCAGCAAGGAGTTACCGTCAGCGTCAATCCGACGCCGTTCTTCTCAAATTTCGATTGACAGGCCGCCGCTTCGGCCACCCCGCCAATGCAGGTGTCAGCAATAACGCATTCCACCGCTGTTCCATCAACATATCGAAGATGATTGGCAATTAGCTTCGACGCGCTGCGCGCCATGCCCATGGTTCGCTCTTCCAAGCTTTCCCGGACGCCTCCCAAACGCCCGTCGATGGCGGGTCTGATACCAACTTTCGGGCGATCACCATTATAGCGCCATACTCCTATCTGAGCTTTTTCCAATTTCATTTCATTGCCTCCGCTCTGTTGATTTCACCTACAATTGAATTCCGCAATAAGTTTCCTTCATGGTGAGTGATTGGAGTGACATCTGTTCACCCAAAGAAAAAAGCCGATTAATGATGAATTGAAGGCGCAGCCGCCAAGAGATATGCCTCAGCCTCACCGTTCCATATTCCTTTGTTTCTTCCAACAATCTCCGCCAGCTTCGCCCAAAAACTATCACTTTTCCCCTTTTCTGCAAAGTCTTCAATCGCTGTTAGAGGAAGTTCAACATTGGTGTAAATAAGCTTCTTGCCGCCGGGCATTTTCGGGAGGTTGAGAGTGGTTTCCCGCACAGCATTCAACCCCCCAATGTGGGTAATCATCACCGAAGGGTTAAGTCTCCCCTCCTTCATCAAATTCAGGGAAATTTTCATGTCTTCGGTGTTTCCACCGCTGGTCCCTACAATGTGGTGAAAGGAATAATGTATGTTGTAGAAATTCACCTTCGCGATAAATTCCGTATCACTGGGCCCGGCAAAAAAATTCATGCATCCATCCTTTCCAAGTATGTGGTCGGCTTGTTCCACCACCGACACAACCGGAGCCATTACAAAAACATCGTTAAAACCCTCCTCTCCGGCCAGCGCCTTGAGATGGGCAATGGGATGAGAAAGCTTGACTGTGTTGATGTAGAACAACTTTACCCCAAATTGCGCTGCCTCATCGGGGGGGAAAAGCAATTCGGCACGGGAGAGTCTCGCATCATCGATATCGGTTACCACAAGTTTTCGGGGCCGACGGTCACCATGAACGGCCAGATCGATGGCCCCCAATCCCATGGGTCCGGCGCCGGCAAGAATAGCCATCGTCCCCCCGGGGCGGATACCCATTTGATGCCTGTAGCTGCCCTGGGGAACGTGGTAACTTGCCCTGAAGGCCCCGACAATACAGCTCATGGGTTCGGAGAGACTGCCACAATAGTACGCTTTCTGATCGTAAGGTAGAAGACAGTCCATCTCCATCACTTCTGAAGGTATGAGGATGTTTGTCGCGGCGCCGCCAATCCAACGATAGCTGTAACCGGGAGCATCAAGGCTGTCCTTGTAGTTAAGGGCCGGTTGAATCGTAAATTTATCGCCTACTTTGTATCGCTCGGCCCACTTCGATCCTACTGACACAATCTCTCCGCAGAACTCATGGCCAATCATCACCGGATTCGATGCGATGTCCTGGGGCACCCTTTTATGATCAGTCCCCTGTATCGCGGCCTTGTAAGAACTCATGCAAATGCTATCTGAAACAATGTGAGCGAGAATTTCGCTATCTTTCATCAATGGAAGCTCGAAATTCTCCAGTCTTAAATCCTTCTTTCCGTACATGCGTACAGCCGTTGTTTTCATCTTTTCCCCCCCGCCGATTCCTTCTAACCTCTTCCCATGGTTGAGAAATTCATTGCTATTTCAACATTATCTGACCACCGGTTACCGGAATGGCCTGGCCTGTTTCATAGTTCTGGTCGATACAGTAGAGTATGGCTTTTAGCACATCCTCTCCCTCACATCCGCGGCCCATGGGCACCTTCTCTTCGTAGAATTTCTTCACTTCGGCGATACTCTTCGCACCGGGCACCTTCCCGGTTTTCAAATACTGAACAAATAAGCCTTTTTCCGGATCGGACCAGAGAGGACCATCAAAGAAGTTTCCCGGACAGATCGCGTTCACCTTGATGCCGTATTCCACCAGTTCCATTGCGAAGCTCTGCACCAGTCCTATGCCCCCAAACTTGCCGCCGGCATAGGCGCCGTTCTTGTTCGACCCGGAGAGGCCGCTCTTCGAATTAATCTGAATGATATCCGATGTGAGGGATGGCGATGCCGCTTTCTGCCGTATCATCAGCCGCGCGATGTGTTTGACCACCAGAAAAAACGCCATGTAGTTAACCTTTGTAACGAGTTCAAAATCCTCTAAGGCCATTTCCAGCACCGAGGCGGCCTTGAGAATACCGGCATTGCTGATGAGAATATCGACTCCCCCCAGTTCTAGAGCAACGGCATCGGCCATCATCCTCACCGAATCCTCATCAGACACATCAACGGCAAGCGAAGAAGCTCTTCTCACATCAGTGTTGTTGAGCTCTCTAACAAAGGTTTTAGCCAACGCGGCATTGATATCGGCCACAATGACATAGGCACCAGCCTTGGCAAGGCCTCGGGCAATCTCCGCCCCAATACCCTGGGCGGCCCCGCTAATCAAGGCCACTTTTCCCCGGACAACATCCCCCGATCCCGCCTTCGGCGCGGCTCTCATGAACCCGCCCCCATTCCGGCGAACCTCCTTGGCCTCATTGTAGCTATATCCGGCATAAAAGCTCCCGAAGCCAGGCACACGGATGGCCGCCGGTATGGCGTTGTCGACACCTCTGAATGTCCCCAGCGCCTCCTTCACCTGGCGCGCAATCTCGCCTTCGGATTCGCTCATTGCCGCTGTGTCAGGCAGCAGCTCCGCACCGATGCTCAGAATGGGCAGTTCCATCCGCTCTTGCTCTTCAGATAGAAGGATGATGGGAGCGGAAACGAGTTCCATGTAGCTACCTCGTATCACAGGCGCCAGTTTTATTCGGTCCATATGCCCTCCTTGCGGGCCGCGTCAATAATCGATTCGGGATGGGTTGGATCCATGCTCCGTCCCATCCGGGCATAGACATCCAATCTGTAATTCAGAGGTTCATCCCTCAGGAAAGAGCTGGGGTCAAATAGGCCTGAACCACCAGCGGAAGCCAAATGTTCATGGGCAATAAGGGCCCAGCCACAATCGTTCAGATGAGAAAATTCTCTTAAGGAAAGCTCAGGACAACGAAAACTCTGACGGGATGAGTTGATATCCACGCCGCTTATTTCCATCAGACCCTTCTCAACACATTTCGCCTTCACCCGAGCGAGCTGTTTTAGAGTATTGCGGGGCGGCATATAGCTAAGCGCCTGGAATCCGAGCTTCGGCAACTCATCAAAGAGTTCATCCAACCAGGAGTCCTCAAAGGCTTCGGTCTTTTTATCTCCGGTGGCCGATTCGCCCACATCGCCCAGATAGGGATAGCAGGGTATGGCCCCGATGCTCCGCGCCAGAGCGCTCACTTCCCGAACCGGAGGGCATTCGTTTTCGTCCGGCTGATGGAAAAACAGCGGAACCAGGAAGCTCTTGAACAAACCCAGAAGATCATAGAGGAAGTGGGGATTGTCCTGGTCTGAAATTCGTTGGACAATCGCATCGGGGATGCTCAAGCCCAGAGAACTCTTCAAAGTCGCGCGCAGCTTCTCGCCTCGCCCAAAAACCCTCGACATCTTCTTAGCCAGGGCGAAAAGTATGTGACGTTCCGTGATGCTGCCCCCCTCATCGCTCATGGACAAGGCTACCACTTCGCTATCGAAATCCAGAGCCGGCAGAGAGGCTTCAATCAATATGCCATTGAGCGTTCCTACCTGCTCTTTCATACGCCTATAGCGGCTTTTTCGTATCGGCTTCAAATAGTTATCCACTTTGCCTAGATGCTGATGAGGTATCCCGTGCAAAACCATGTATAGAATTCCCAGTGAATCCGGATTGTTAATCCTCCGGCCCTCCATCGCCGTTCCATGGGCACGCGCCCGAAGTTCACAACCGGCTGTAATCGCCAGGCCAAGTCTTTTTCCGGCCCTTAGCATCTCCGAACAGCCTGAAACCGATTCATGATCGACAATCCCGGCGGCGCCCAACCCCGCGCGCCAGGCGGCATAAGCCGCCTCCGTGGGAGTGTAGGGACTGAATGAGTAGCGGGTATGAATGTGATTGTTCACCTCCCCTGTTCCCACCGGGGCAAATCCGGTGGCCCTATCGGCGCGAAACCTCCTCTCTAGGAGTTTCAATCGAGATTCAGCATTCCTTCCTTCCAGAGTTCTCACACACCGTTCCGGTTACGCCGTATCAATTCGCCGGTTGTTTGCACTGTTATCGGCGTGTGTCCTGCCAGAGGGAGTATGCGCTCATGCACCAAATCAATGAACCATGAGGCCTGGGGGAAGAATTGCTCCTCCATTTCAGCCGCGGGTGAAATCCAGTTCCGCGCACCGAGTACCACCGGCGGCGCATCCAGATAGTCAAAGCAGAGCTGAGAGAGATTATTGGCCACATTGTGCAGGAAGTTGCCGCGTTCCACTGCATCGGAAGCCAGTATTACCCGGCCGGTTTTCCTCACCGATTCAACCAGAATTTCGTAATCCAGGGGATTGACAAAGCGCAAGTCGATGATTTCTGACTCAATGCCGTAACGATTCTTCAATTGCTCGGCGGCCTCAATCGCCACATAGAGGGTAGCGCCGATGGTAATGATGCTTAAATCGCTCCCCACTCGGCGAAGGGCGCTAACACCTTCAGGTGTCTCATAATACCCTTGAGGAACTCCGCCCACCTCAAACTCCTCGCCGATACCATAGAGCTTCTGGCTTTCCAAAAACACCACAGGGTCGGTACCCGAAAGAGCCAGGTTCAACATACCTTTGGCATCGGTGGGAGTGGCAGGAAAAAACACCTTGAGTCCCGGGATATGCGCCAATATGGCCGTCCAATCCTGGGAATGCTGCGCGCCATATTTAGCACCCACCGAAACCCGGAGAACCAGAGGCATTTTCAGCATCCCGGCACTCATGCTCTGCCACTTGGACATCTGGTTGAACACCTCATCCCCGGCCCGACCCAAAAAGTCGCAGTACATCAGTTCCACCACTGCCCGGCCGCCGGATAGGGCATAACCGACTCCGGCCCCGACAATGGCTCCCTCAGAAATGGGGCTGTTAAAGAGCCGGTGATAGGGGAGAGCTTCGGTGAGCCCTCGGTAAACCGCGAACGCGCCGCCCCAGTCCCGGACATCCTCGCCCCATGCCGCCATTGTGGGGTCAATCGAAAAGCGATGAATCATCGCCTCAAAAAGAGCATCCCTGAAGCTATACATCTTGGCCGTGCTTACCTTCTTTCCATTTTCGTCCCGAGCCCTTCTTATTTTCTTCTCTATCCTCCTCAGGCGGGGATTCTCAGCCAATTCCATGAGCAGCTCAGGCCGTCCGTCATCCATTTTTTCCATTTTCGTGTTCGAAAACATCACCGTCTCAATAAAACGACCCGGGGGTCGAGGCGAGATATCCAGGGAAATCGCCTTTATCAGCGTCTTCATCAGCTTCTCGTCTACCAGGGAGCGCATCTGGGCAATGTCACCCGCGCTCAAGACACCACACTCCTTCAGGTAGGATTCATATCCCTTAACGCAATCGTTCGCCTGCCAGAGTTCAACTTCTTCCCTGGTTCGATAACTGGAGGCATCCGAAGGGCTATGACCTGAAAGTCGATAGGTGATGGTATCCAGCAATACCGGCCCCTTGCCGCTCAGCAGGAGTTTTTTCTTCCGGATCGTCGCATCCGCTACCGCTAAGGGATTGTATCCATCCACCCGTTCGGCGTGCATGTTATCAGGATTTACACCGGCGCCTACCCGGGCCAGCATGCCGAAACCCATGGTTTCGCCCACCGGCTGTCCGCCCATGCCGTAGAAATTGTTAAAGAAGTTGATAAGTAGTGGGGGAGCAGCTCCAAGGCTCTTGTCCCAAAGTGTGGTGTATTGGTCCATAGCAGCCATCATCATACCCTCCCACACCACACCGCAGCCCATCGACGCATCTCCGATATTGGCAATGACAATGCCGTCTTTCCGGTTAATCCTTTTATAGAGGGCTGCTCCCACCGCGATATCACCGCTTCCGCCAACCAAGGCGTTGTTGGGCATGGAACCGAAGGGCGGGAAAAACGTGTGCATCGAACCACCCAGGCCCCGGTTGAAGCCGGTTTTCCGGGCAAAAATTTCGGCCAGGGTACCATAGAGAATGTAATCCACAGCCAAATCGCGGATGTCACCCTTATTGTCCTTCTCAACAACGGCGAGAATTTCACCTCCGAGATATTCCTTCATAACCGATTCGACGGCGGACTCATCCATGAGGAGGGCGGCAGAAAGAGTCTTGGCAAGAATCTCGCCGTGAGATCGATGAGATCCAAAGATGAAATCGTCGTGTGTGAGCGCCATGCACTGACCCACCGCCGCGGCCTCCTGCCCGATGGATAGATGGGCCGGACCCATGTGGCTATATTCCACACCCTTGTACGCGCCGGTTTTCTTGATGGCGTCCAAAACCGACTCGAACTCCCGGATGAGCAGCATGTGATAATACGCGGCCTTGAGCCGCTCTTCGCCCCAGATTTTTTGCTCAATGGCGAAGTTATTCTTGTACTTATTTACCGGAATATCCTTCAATGTAATCGTCCCGGGCTTTCTCATTTCTGCCGGGTCGATTAACTGAATTCTGGGCATGACTTTTCTCCTTACATCGTTTGAGCGTTCAGCGGATGCTCAAATCCGCATTTACAGGTTGATTCCTTCAAATTCCCACAGAGTCTCTCGCATAATCTCGGACACCGTTGGATGTGGAAAAATGAGCTCTCTCATTTCATCTGACCGAAATTCCGCCTCAATCATCGCCGCGGCGCCCCAGATAATCTCCGAACAGGATCCGCCAATCATGTGAACGCCTAAAAGCACCCGCGATCTCGCATCGAAAAGCATTTTGCAGAAGCCCTTCTCCTGACCGTATTCCGCCAGGTAGCGAGCGCTATATTGCATGGGGAGTTTCCGGATAAGCGGCTTCCGGCCAGAGCGCAGCGCTTCGGCTTCTGTTAGACCCACCCCAGCAGCCTCAGGCAGGCTGTAAAGCACAGTCGGGATTGCGTTGTAGCGCATACGATCGGGCTTGCCCAACATGTTCGCCACGGCAACCTCGCCCATGCGATAGGCCGAATGAGCCAGTAGACTCTTCCCCGTGCAATCACCGACAGCCCAAATCCCCGGAAGATTGGTCCGCATACGCTCATTGACAACAACACCCTTGGAAGAGACATCCAATCCAATCTCCTTTAAGCCCATATCATTCACCAGCGGTTGCCGACCAGCCGACATCAAAATAACTTCCCCTTCGACATCATCGCTTCCATGCGCATCGGAGTAGAAAACCCGCTTGCCTTCGATTTTTTCAACCCGGGAATCGAGCTTGAAGTCTATGTTCTCTTCAAGACGATTGCGCAGCGCCACCGCGATATCACCATCAAGAGACCCGGCAATTTCAGGAAGCATTTCCACAACACTCACACGAACCCCCAGAGTGGAAAACAGGGAAGCGAATTCTAGTCCAATCACACCCCCGCCGATTACCACCAAAGACTTCGGAACTTGGCTGATATTCAAGATTTCCCGGCTTGTAAGAAGCGCCGGTGAATCGGAGACTGGGATTGGCGGTATTATCGAGCGAGAGCCAGTGGCAATGAGTATTCTCGACGCCGTATACTGTTCGCCATTTGCCTCGATGGTAGAACGGTTCGTGAATCGGGCCTCTGCCTCCACAACGTGAACCTTGCACTTTTTGAGTTTGGCGGAGACAGCCGAGCGCAGCGCGCTGATGGTATTCGCTTTTCGCTTCTGGGCCTTTATCCAGTCCAAAGTGACATGCTCGGCATTCACACCGAAATCAGCGCTATCTTTGGCGATTTGGTAATGCTTAACCGCCGCCAGCAAGGTTTTTGTGGGAACGCAGCCTTGGTTCAGACAAACCCCGCCGATTTGTTCTTTTTCGATAAGCAAGGTTTTCAAACCCTCACGAGAGGCCCTCTCGGCCGCGTTATACCCTCCCGGGCCGCCGCCTAGAACAATTAAGTCGTATTCGTTGTTCATATTTACAGCCCAAAGGCCCATTCAAGGCTGCCTAAGAACGCGCATAGCTCCTTGAGAAAACGGGCAGCGGGAGCGCCATCAATGGCCTGATGATTGATAGTGAGAGAGAGAGTCATCCGCTTCTCCATACCAATGCCTTCAGGAGTTTCAAGAGGCGCGTTCACCATACTGCCCACACCGAGTATGCCCACCTGTGGGGCGTTGAGAATCGGCGTGAAACTCTCGATACCAAGGGCTCCCAGGTTGGAAACCGTGAAAGTGGCGCCTGAAAGTTCATCGGGATTGATACGACCCTCTCGGCAGGCGCTGGCCAAGCGCCGGATTTCGGCAGAAATCTGGATTAACGATAGCTGATCCGCGAAACGCAACACCGGAACCATCAAGCCCTTGGGCGTATCCACGGCACATCCCAAGTGGACATGACGATACTGTTCAATACAATCTTGCTGAAACTGGGCGTTGATTTCCGGATGACGGGGAAGCAGCCGTGAGACCGTGAATATCACGAAATCGTTGATAGTTATGTCTGTGAGTTCGCAGTCTTGAGGGGAATTCTTGTACTTATCCCGCCAAGCCAAGAGTGAGCTCGCGGGGGCCGAACTATTCAGCGTAAGCTGAGCAGTCTCCTGGAGCGAGGCATGCATTCTCTGGGCAATCACCTTGCGGACACCTTTCACCGGAACGCTAATGAAGGGACCGGGAAAATCGGGAAAGGAAGAGTCTAGCGATGTACGGACATCCCCATCCATGCTGAGGGCGCGGGCCGCCGGGCTGAGGGAACGGCCATTCAGCGCGGCGCGTATGTCCCTCTCGATAATACGACCCGCGGGACCGCTTCCGGCGGGCAGAGTCATCAGGCCGGAGGCTGAAATGAGGTTTCGGGCCCTTGGAGAAATACCCGAATCCCCGGCGGGTGGCGCGGCCATCCGCGTGGATGCTTCCTTCTCTACCGAAGAAGGAGGATCGGCGGCTGGGCTGAGAGACCTGAGCAATCCGGCAACATCCTCGCCAGGCTCGCCAACGATGGCAAAGGGCCGCAAAACCGGGACATCATCGTCGGCTTCATAGAGCCGCGCCAACAGCGTTCCGGCAACTTCAGCTTCTACTTCAATGGTGGACTTGTCGGTTTCCACCTCGCAGATGCTTTCGCCGATGGCAATGGCCTCACCCAGCTCCTTGCGCCAAGCGACAATACGTACCGATTCTACGGTGTTGCCCAGTTTGGGCATTACGATTTTTTCCGCCACATCCCACTTCCTTTAGACAATCAGAAGCTCAACTCCCAATGCCTGGATATCATCTTGGGCCGCTTTCGACAGTCCATCATCAATAACCAGGCTGTCGATTTCTTCCAAGGGTATGATGCGGGCGAACCCTGCCTTGCCCCATTTACCCGAATCCGCCAGGAGTACGGTGCGCTCAGAGCGATGATGCATGGTTCGCACCACCTCGGTGGCTTCCATCATGTGCGTGGTGAGACCATTCTCCAATGAAAACCCATCGGTGCCGATAAAGGCTGTTTTTACGTGGAATTGCTCCAGATGCTGAACAGCAATAGAACCGGTCATGGACTCGGCCTCAGGATGGAATATCCCGCCGACGAAGGTGAAATGCACCGAAGGATTAGAGCGGGCATAGGGAAGAAGAAGCGTGGAATCCGTCACCACTCTCACATCGCTTTTGCCCAATAGATAACGGCCAATGAGCGCCGTGGTTGTGCCCGCCTCAATCATGATGGAGTCTCCATCGTGGATGAAAGCGGCGGCGGCTCTGGCGATGGCCGCTTTGATATCGGGAAGGGTTTTCTGCCGAACGAGGATGGCGGGATGGAAGGCCGGCAACGCGCCACCACGGGTGCGGATGAGATAGCCCTTGTCAGCCAGGCCATCGAAGTCGCTGCGCACTGTAGACGAGGATACATCGAGAAGCATACACATCTGATTCACCCCGATGTGGGGATCGTCGATGAGTAGATCGAGTATTTTCTTTTCTCTTTCGTTAAGCAGTTGCAATATCACTCCTTGGCTTCGTATTTACTTTGTTTTCACTTCGTATTTGCTTTGTTTTCACTTACTTTATTCCTTTTTTACAAACTTCCGCAAGCGGTAATGGTGTTTTTTTGAGGATTTTTTGGGAAAATTGAAGAAATCAAGGCCAGCCATCAATCGGATGCTCGCATCTGGAGTGCTGCTGAAGCCAACTTTCTTGAGCTTCTTATTCTCATCGACAGCGCCATTCGCGGTTTTTGTTTTCAATGATTGCTCTTGATATGATAGAATGACACGGAAGGAAAATTAACGCATGAAGAGAAGAAAACTGGGATCTAGAGGGCCTGAGCTGTCGATATTGGGTTTTGGCTGCATGCGGCTTCCCACTTCCGGCGAAAAAATCAATCGGGATGAGGCGACGGCCATGTTCAACATGGCCATTGATGCCGGCGTCGACTACCTGGATACGGCCTGGCCCTATCATGAGGGTGAGAGTGAGAAAATCATCGGCGATGTATTCAAGGGAAGTCGGAGGGATTCGGTCAAAATTGCCGACAAAATGCCTACCTGGCTTGTGAAATCTCACGCGGATTTGGATAAGTTCTTTAGCCAGCAGCTTAAAAGACTGAAAACTGATTACATTGATGTCTATCTCCTCCATTCACTCGATGCCGCCAAGTGGAAAACAATGCTGGAAATCGGCGCCATCGATTGGCTAGCGAAAAAAAAGGAGCGCGGCGACATCGCCTACGCGGGTTTTAGCTTCCATGATCATTATGCGTCTTTCGAAACCATCCTCAATGCCTGGGAATGGGATGTCTGTCAGATTCAGTACAACTTCCTTGATGTTAAAGAGCAAGCGGGCATCAAGGGTTTGCGTCTTGCCTATGAGAAAAACATCGGTGTGATTATTATGGAGCCTCTTCTGGGCGGGAATCTGGTTAAAGCTCCGAAAGCCGTTGAAGCCCTTTGGGCTCGTTCAGCTCACCCTGAGTGGACTCCCGTGGAGCGAGCGCTGCGATGGCTCTGGGATCAGAAAGAGGTGGGCGCCGTTCTGAGTGGCATGAGCAGCGTGGCTCATGTAAGAGAAAACCTCAAGATTGCCTCCGCGGCATCGATGGGGGAGCTTTCCGATGATGAGAAGTTGCTATATGATGAAGCACTCACGGTGTATAAGGAATTGAAAGCGGTGGGCTGTACGGGTTGTGGCTATTGCAAACACTGCCCTCATGGGGTGGATATTCCCTGGAATTTCAAACTCATCAATCGGGGTATCATGTACGGAAATCCGGATAGCGCCCGAGACGAATACAAGGGAATGCTGAAATCATTCGAGAAGGGACTTCTCCCAAGCGATCCGAGAGCCCTAAACTGTATTTCCTGTGGGGAATGCGAACCCAAATGTCCCCAAAAACTGGAAATCGGTCGTCTCATGCCTGAAGCAGCCGCGCTGCTCGGTGCTCAGAAGTCTTTTGATGAGGCAGGCCTCTAGAAAACTCCATCACATGGAGAATATGAAGGATAGCGGATCATGGTCGCTCAAAAAATCCGAAGACGTTACTATCTGCTCACCGGGGCTCATACGCTGGCCGCGTCCATCATTTGGGGAGTGAACACCCTGTTTCTCATGGACGTGGGACTCACAATCTATCAGGTATTTCTGGTGAATGCCGCGTTTACCGCCGCGATGACCCTTTTTGAAATTCCCACCGGCGCCGTTGCCGATACCCGCGGCCGCAAAGTTTCCCTCCAGTGGAGCTCATTCATACTCTTCATCGGCACACTTGGCTACCTCGCCGCCGGTACCTGGGGCGGAGGCATGCCCGCCTTTATTATCGCCTCCGCGGTACTCGGGCTGGGCTTCACTTTCTTCTCCGGGGCGGCGGAAGCCTGGGCCGTCGATGAACTGAAATCCGCCGGCGAAAGCGACGCCTCGGCCAGTCTCTTCGCTCATGCCGCCACGGCAGCCAGCGTCACCATGCTCATCGGCACCATACTCGGGGGATTTCTCGGCAATATCGACTACCGCATACCCTACATACTCAGGGCAGTTCTATTTCTCCTCATGCTCAGCCTCACCATCTTCGGCATGCCCGAAACCGGATGGCGTCCCGACGGCGAAAAACTCAAACCCACAGAACGAATTCGAAGAACCCTCTCCGACAGCTTCCGCTATGGGTTGAAAATTCCCGCTCTGCGCCAATTGATGAGTATTACATTCATACTGGGCATCTTCATGTTATGGGGTTTCTATGCCCTCCAGCCCTACATTGTCAACCTTGCCGGCAAGCCCGGAGCCGCCTGGCTCTCCGGCCTTGTCACCGCGGCAGTCACTCTATCCCAGATTTGCGGTCAGCTTCTTTCTGGCCGCCGCAAAGAAACATCACGCATCAGCGGCCTGCTCTCGGCGTCGATGAGCGTCGCCTGCGTTGGCGCCCTTGTTACAGGACTCGCCGGACTGCCAAAAATACTGGAAAATCTCGGACAGCCTTTTACCCCCATCGTCGCCGTGATCGGTACAATGCTGATGATGGGCAGCCTCGGCTACGCCAGCCCCTTGTTTCGCAGCGCCTTGCATAACCGAATACCCTCCGAAAAACGCGCCACAATTGTTTCCCTCGATTCACTCGTTGGAAGCGGCGGGGCCATACTTGGACAGCCATCTCTCGGCCGCCTTGCCGGCAGATTCGGAATCGCGTCGGGATATCTGGCCGGAGCGGCCCTTTTCGCCCTCACTCAACCGGTAATCGCGCTGTTTCACAGAAGTGAAACCAACCCGTAAAGCACAGAGCCTTTATGGATGGCGCTCTGATGGTAAAAAATCCCTATGAATCTCTTGAAAATTCCACTATGAGATGATACAATGAGTTGAGACAATGGACGCGGGTGGTTCTTTAACGAAAACCCAATCTGGCAGCATCCTGCTTCCTTGATGAAAGGAGTTATCAGTGATGAGCAGAATTGGCGGATTTTGCATTGTTATTGCTGGGGCATTAATGCTATCAAGATGTTCTTTAAGCTCCCCGAAAGGAACCCCCATCACCCTTGAGAGCATTACCGCGAATGGCATCTCAGAAACTGAAACAACAGATACATTGACCCTTACCTTCAGCGCCGAACCAAGCACATTGAACGTAGACCATATCACTGTTATAGGAGCCACCAAGGGCAGCATGGCAGGTTCCGGTGTAACGCGAAGTCTTTCAATTTCCGAAATAACAGCAAAAAACGGAAAGACGGTTAAGGTAACTCTTTCAAACCCCCCGAATTTCGTAGTATCGGGGGCAAGCCAAGAGGTAACTATCAACGTGAAAGATGGCGAAAGGTTCTTTTGGGCGCGGAAAGCCAAATCCAGTGACAAATCCTGGTACAAGGTCGCGGCAACGCGCAAGGAGGTTACGGAGGCACCACATTGCGAGGTTTATGTTGATAATGATCTAACTGGTGAACATGCCGTAAGCGACGCAGTGGCTCAGGCCATCGCCACGGAATTTGAAAATAACATCTACACTTCCATCCAAGAAAAATTCGACGTCGTAAGTGATGTCGATAATGATGGGAAAATTACGATTCTGCTGCTTGATATCCAGGATGACTATAAAAAAACAGGTGACCCCTATGTTGCCGGTTATTTCGATGGCACGCATCAACTGAGCGGTCAACAATATGAGAAGTACAGTAATCTTACTGACATGCTTTTTATGGATACAAATCCAGGATTTCAAGTTTTGACAAATTTTTATCAAACCTTGGCTCACGAACTCCAGCACCTGATCAATTTCAACCATAATTACATCGACGGAAAAGGCCATATTGCTGATACATGGATTAACGAAGGCCTTTCCACGGCTGCGGAGTACTTCTACAATGGCGCCCATGTCCAAAATAGAATAGTCTATTACAATAACACTCAATATAATTCCGCTATTAAAAATGGCGCCTATTTCTTTAATTGGGCATCCTCCTGGACCACTGACAAGGTTGCCAGATACGCGACTGTCTATCTCTTCTTCCAATGGCTCAGAATTCAATCCGATAATGGGAATAACATCTATAAAAGCATATACGCTCAGGGGAATATGGATCTGGCCTCTTTTCTTGAAGCAGTTAAAACACATGGCGTGGGATCCACGTGGAAAGACATACTCGGTAACTGGTTCACGGCCAATCTCTTTAATAACACAAGCGGTCTTTATGGGTACAAGGGGGAAATCACGCTAACTCCACCGGCATTCAATGCTAGTGCGACACGTCGTAATTTAAAATTGTATCCGGGTGGAGCGGTGTATATTCATAAATCGGATGATTCTTACTCACCGATTGCTCAGACGAATATCGCTCATATCGGACTGAACACGACATTGAATCCGAAGCAGAAAGATATCACGACACCCTTTGTGGGCAATTATCACCTGGTTTACAACTACAACAGCAATAAATCCGGCCCTAATGTAACAGCTCCTGTACCAACGAGCTCTGCTTCACTCAGTCCGTCAGCGTCCCATAGTCACGGCCCCTCAGCATCTTACTCGGCTCCCCCGTCTACTGCCAGTTGGCCCATAGACATAGTATTTGACCCTTCCGGTCCTTCCGACGCCGCGGGAGAATCTGAAAATACCGCCTCCCAGAAAAAGACTCAACATTGATGGCTTCATGGCATTCCGCAGATAGCCGCTATTTTGCCTTCATTCTGCTCTGCCTTATCTGCGCGAACCAAGCGCTATTCCCCTTGGGCGCAAGAGAGGCCAGAGCCCCGCGAGAGCCGAATAAGGATGAGATTAGAGAGTATCAGGCCGTGATTATCGGTGTCATCCGACTCGTGGGCAATGAGCCGTTCACAACTCTTGTGATTACAACGGCGGACGAAACGGATTACATTATCAGCGAAACCACTGAAGCGCGACGTATTTTGCATGACATGCAGGGAATGCGAGTGAAGGTGGAAGGACGAGTCGAGGAATCGGATGTTTTCGCGGGAGAGGACAAGTATTTGGGCAAAACACGTGTTATTTTCCCTGAGAAGTACCCCGGATCGCCATAGCTGGGGTTTTTGAAGAT
>Ga0209562_1000011_pt1 | contig 126193 bp, 117 predicted proteins | sample WorMetvacBELIZE2_FD_187399 | JGI IMG/M metagenome (GOLD analysis project Ga0209562, IMG submission 187399) | Marine gutless worms symbiont microbial communities from Max Planck institute for Marine Microbiology, Germany - Olavius vacuus BELIZE.2... | ecosystem: Host-associated > Annelida >... | reverse complement strand
CCACCGCTTATCAGTTAGCATTAGTCTTGGCATGGTAGTGAGTTGTTCTTTTACTTTTGGCGAAGCAAATTATAACTCTTTACCATGCTGTTCAAAAACTAATCACGAAAGATCAACACGCCTTAGGCTTCCTCAGAGTCGCATTTCAGCACTAACAACCTGTCTTATACTTTTTGTTAATGCTTCGTGGTTTTATTTTAGGCGGATTGGCGACGAGTCGTCCCTACTCGAAAGAGGTAGGGACGACTCGCAGAGTCGCCCGACGAGGCCACTGCTCATGATGCCTCGACACCCAATCCGCCTTAAATAATTGCAGGGCCAAAAGAGGGATGGAGATTTGGACCCGTCACAAAGGTGTTGCAATCTCTGATCACTGTGATAATTTTATTTATGAACTAGCTCGACATGAGCACAAAGAAAAAGGGCGTATCCACTGCCCGCAACACGTTCCTGAGGAGCTGCATTCGCAGCATTATGGGTCACACGGCCACTCCACTATATACAACACAAATATAAACCACAGTAGTTCGCGCTGTATTTCAACAGAAATCACACGGCTCAGCTTTGTTGCTTTAGACCAGTTAGCCTTTATGTCTTATGACAATATGCTCGGTTACGCACCGTTCATATGGCTTTAAAACTTACCTATTTTTGGCATTTCGCCCCCTGGTCTTCGGTTTGGTGTTTTTCTCAATATTTTCAAAAATTAGTTTTTAAATTTATGAGGAACATGAAATGAGCCAATTAGGATATCGTTTTCATCAAATGGTGAACGACACTCACCGCGAAAGTAGCTTTAGCACTAGAGCTACCCGAAGCAAAGTTTTAAACCTTGCTGCAAAGCAGCTACTCAAACATGGTTATAGATTAAAAGACCCGACCGGCCTTAAAACCAAGCATATCAATCATCTTGTTACGCATTGGCAAGATGAAGGTCTAGCAGCAAAAACAATAAAAAACAGAATGGCGGCCTTGCGTTGGATTGCCGAAAAAATAGGTAAACCTAATATCTGTTCACGTAGCAATGATGATTACGGCATTCCAAGAGTTCGCAACAACCCTATTGGTAAGTCAAAAACGTTAGATATGAATAAGCATGCAAAGATCAAAAGTGACTTAATCAAGCTTTCCCTGCGTTTGCAGCAAGAGTTTGGGTTGCGCAAAGAAGAATGTATGAAGTTCAGTTTGTCTTTTGCCATGAAAGACGTCCAGACTATGAGAATAAAAGGAACCTGGGCCAAAGGTGGTAAATACCGAGAGATACCGATTTTAAAAGAGTCACAAAAACAGCTAATCAGAGACATTGCCGCTGTCACCAAGGGAGCATTAATTGAACCCGATAGAAAGTATGTCGATCAAATGCGTCAGTATGACCGGGAAACCATACGCGTCGGATTGAATAAGAACCACGGGCTACGTCATCACTATGCCCGAGAGCGATATCTTGAACTTACTGGTTGGAAATGTCCCGCAGATGGCGGCCCAAGCAGAAGGGAGCTATCACCTAATGATTATGAGAAAGATACTAAGGCTCGTGAGCAAATAAGCCGTGAACTGGGCCATGAACGATTGAAGATCACCTATGCCTATTTAGGTAGCTAGAATTTGGCATGCCAAATCGACAAGAGCAGAATTTTTAAAAAAATTAGCAAATCTAGTCTATAGCGTATTTGCAATTTCAGGCTTTGGTAGAGCCCCCATGCCACTCTTTTATTTCGCGAGAGGGCTTATTGATTTCATTCCGATATAGCTGATTAATAAAATCAGCGCAGAACCTTAAAGTTGATATCGAGCCGGGGTGAAGAGTTGTTCCTCCGTGGGCTAGGCCATTTCTTAGTCCTGGCATTATTTCTATCAAAGACTTGCTGTATTCAGTTGAGGATTCATCCAGAGGTTTCTTTAGGTGGCAAAACCCAATGTCTTTTATTAATCCCCAACTTATTGATTTTTTGATAAGTTTTGGAAATGGCCAGTGATGTTCTAGGCGTTGTTTCAATGCATACTCTACCGTCGAGTAAGCTTTCATCTCACATACTTGATGGAATGGGTAGCAGTACCAAGAGTATGCGGCCAAATTCTTCGCGACATTAAACTGGCTCCTCACATCTTCGGGAACTACCGCATCCAATGATACATCTGCTATTGACTGGTATATTGCTTCTAAGGAAATTGAACGCATTTCCCCCGACTCTTCGTCGAGAACACTCCAAAATGTATTCCTTTCATCCGGCGACAACAGGTTTTCAAGAGACTTAAATTCTTCCATGCTTCACGTTAATCAACATTGCGATGACCAATCCAATATTTTCTCAGCCAGTTCGTCTTCAATGCAGAACAAGAAGGCAGTTGGCACTCTCAAAACGGCACTTAAGGCCTCAACAGTTTTAAAGTCGGGGGTATGAACACCACGTTCGTATTGGTTCATACGAGCAGACGCAACAAAGTTATCCATCCCCGCCATTATACCTAATTGCTTTTGGGACAGACCAAGTCTTGTTCTTGCTTGCTTTAGCCGTGCTGGAAACGGCGAACCATCATTATTTTTCAACTGGTGTAGGAGATCTGCTATTGAAAACTAAGATTTTCTTAGCTTTAATGAAGTCTGAATACTAAGGAATGCTTAGCTTTCAATTTGGCATGCCAAATTGGGATTGGAGGTAATATGGGTTTCGAAGGTTTTTTGGGTATTTTGGCAGTAATAGTGTTATTCGTTCTTAGTGCTATCTTCAGCGGTGACGGAGCAGGCAGTAAAGAAAATGAACAACTCGATAAGCTTGATGATGGTATGGGTAATATTATCGCTGATGGCGAACATATGACTCGTCAAGAGGCTGAGGATGCTCAGGCACGAGGCGAGTTATACGACACTTATTATTAGAGCTAATACATAGGCTAATTTGGCATGCCAAATCGGGGGCGGATTTTATGAACGAAGAAAAATTGATTAATAACTCTGAGCTACGGCCATTTTTACCCGGGTTTGCTGAGATCAAACATCGACTGCGTGGCATTGAAGTCGAATGTGAGCCACTAGGCCTTTCTTTTGATAAGGATGTTCAAACAGAAGAGGATATGTTACTCACTTTAATATCCCAAAAAGCGTTTGCATTCGATGTAACCAACGAATTTGGGGCTGTCTGGGATGTAAGACTTGAGCCTTTTTCAAAGTTTAAAGCGCGCAGCACCAAAATAACATTCCCGTTTACCGGCTATAATCCTAATAAGCGACAGAAAATCAGCAATTGGGTAATCGAATTGTGTAATTGGGAAGGTGACGTATTTACCGGTATTACCAGGCATTAAAATTAACAGGAACTGCTATGACAACATATGAATGGTTTCAAATGTGGGTGTTAATGGTGCTGGCTATTCGCGCTACTCGCCAGTACGACAAACTAAAACACGATCTATTTGAAGCAATTAAAGAGGGGAGAATATAGTTATGGCTCCGTTGCTTACAGGATGCGCCATGGTTCTGGCTTTGGTGATACTTTTTGCTTTGCTATTTCATTTTAATCGCGACAATCTTAATAAATTCGACTGATATCCAATATTTCCAGCGAAAAAATTAGGCATGCCTAACGTTTTACGTTCAAAAGCAGCATTTTCATACCAAATTCCAGTAACAATTATCCCTTGACTTTTCTGGAGTACTTATTTTTAAAAGGCTGAAAAACCTATCAAAAGTAAGGTGGGTTTTTTCGATCCAAACTGTCTCAAACCGTGTCAACCTAACTCTCAATGATTCAAGTAATACAAATGCGTTGATTTTGAGAGGTAAAAGTCATGCTAAAGGCAAAACCCGATGGTATCTACTCTTACAGTAGTAGCGGTGAAGAGAAAAAAATATCTGGGCCAATTGAGGTTAAGGCAATTGTGTCTTCCCCCACCAAGCGTGACGATTTTGGTCGTCTTATAGAATGGAAAAACTACTTTGGCCTAACAATTCGCGAAGTACTCACTATGGGAGAAGTATGCGAAGGCTCAGCAACAAGTTTTAAACAGCGGTTGTTGAACTCTGGATTTCAACTATCTCCTGAAAAAAGATCTTGGGAGTCACTTTTAGCACACCTCATTGAGGCTCCATGTAAATTGCATGCCTACAGTGCAAGACAAAGTGGATGGATTAACGGGCAATTTGTGACTCCAGATTGGAGCGTAGGTCGACACGAGACACCTGCTATCTATGTCGGTGATTTTGCTGGTGCTAGTTTAGAAGAGTCAGGCTCTCTATTGGATTGGCAAAAACATGTCGCCCAATACTGCCGAGGTAATCCAATCTTGATTATGGCTGTGTGTACAGCCCTAGCGGCCCCCATTATCGAGTGGACAGATTTGGAAAGCTTTGGAATACAGATTGTTGGGAGCTCTAAGTCCGGCAAATCTACAGTCATGAAAGTGGCTGCCAGTGTTTATTCAGATCAAACCTACTGGGAAACTTGGAGCTCGACTTCAAACGGGATTGAGTCTATTGCACGGGCAAGAAACAACATGCTGCTTTGTTTGGACGAATTTAAGCAGTGCCCTGCAAATGAAATGGATCGACTGATTTACCACTTATGTAACGGTGTATCAAAACTTAGAAGTACAAAAAATGGTGGTTTAGACCAGCGCTATCGGTGGCGAACTATTTTGCTTAGTACGGGAGAGCTAACTCTTGAAGAACTTTTCCTTAGCATTAATCAAAGTGTGAGTGCTGGACAATCAGTTCGTCTGATAGAGGTGCCAACTTTCTGCAGGTATGATGCCTTTGAAAATACTCATGAGTTTCCTTCTGCAAAGGAGTTTGCTGAATATTTATCAGCTAGCGTAAATAGATATCATGGAACTTTTATTAAATCATGGTTAGAGCATCTCTCTAACCTTAATTGTCCGCAAGATGAAATAATCAAAGAATATAAAAGTATTCGAGATGCATGGCCTTGGCCTAAGAGTATCGCCAGCCAAGCGAATAATGTTCTGGATAAGTTTGCGCTGTTAGCTGCCGCAGGAGAAGTTGCGATAAACCATGGATTGTTGCCATGGCACCTAGGGGATGCAAAAAATGCTTTAGAACAAGTAGCAACCATTTGGTTAGATGATCGCAATAGCACTGAAAACTCAGAGAGTAAGAAAATTATTAAGAAGCTTATCAGGCTAATCAATAAATGGCGACATAGTCTGGGCCCTCGAGGTGAATCACACGATGGGAGTATTGGGTTCTTCGAATCAGAGCCTGAGCTGACTTGGTATATCCCTCAGCAGCTGTTCAAATCGGAAGTAATAGAGTCTGTTGCTCATGAATACAGGCAAGCAGTCCATTACATGCTTCAAAAAGGTTGGGCTATTTCAAACGAGAGCTCGCGAAGTACATTTAAAATAGGGGGGAAGCGGTTTATTAAGTTTTTTCCCGAGAAAATCTGTCGCGAATGCGGTGAAAATGTGGATCTATCCCATTTTTATCCAAATGATAACTTATTGAATAGTAATGCTAATCCCACTTTCCCAGTTTCCCAGAGCGAGAATTACTAATGCTTACTGATCAACTATTTGAAGAAATAAGAGTCGTTATTGAAGGTCAGCTTTGCAAAGTCGCGCTCAATAGCAAAGAGTTCCTCACATTTGATGAGTGTGTTCAGTACACAGCACTGAGTCCGAATTTCTTGCGTCAACAAGTACAGTGTGGATTGCCCTGTTACAAGCTTGGGGGGCGGCGAACCTTCTTTAAGAGAAAAGAAGTTGATGCTTGGGTACTAAAGAATCGTGTCGAATTGGGAGGAGAACATGAATAACGAGCTATTTGAAAAACGAGCTGGCATTTTAAAACTCTATGGCGAAGAAGAACGGTTGATAAGCGAGACCGAGCGCTGTCGCAGAACCGGAATAAGCCGAACTACCTGGTGGCGTATGCAAAAGGCTGGAGAGACCCCGCCTGTTTCCAACGTTGGTAAGGGTAAAACGCGCTGGTTATTGTCAGATATTTTATTGTGGATGAACAATGCAAAAACTTGGTCGCTAAAGGAGGGTAATGATTAACCCTCATATAATATTAACAGTAAAGTCAAAACTTCACCGTAACTCATTGTAATTGCGAATGGTTATGATAAAAATAGGGGCATTAAAAACCGAGACGAATTAATATTTGCCAATTGTAAGGATACCACCAGATGAGTGAACGTGATGACCTCCTCGTTTCCGTTGCGAACGAGATTAGGACCTATCGACAACAAGATCTTCCTGGTCCGACGCCGGAACATGTCGAACGTTGGCTTCAGCAGTTTACTCCCTCTCAGCAGCTCCCCTTTATTCGCGAGTTTCATCACGTTATTAAGCAGACCTTCATTACTAGAGAGAATGTGGAGAGCTTCTTGAGTCATCTCGTTTCAAACCAAGACCTTGCCGGAGAAGATCCCGCGGAATACTGGTCAACTGCTAATTTCTTGAACATCCAACAGAATGGGCAGAGTCAGATAGAGATGTTGAAGATCTTTTCAAAGTGCCTCGAAGAAGAACTTAACCTCGAACTAGATGTCTGTGGAGAAAATGGAGGCGACTTTATTTACCTCGACGACGTAATGTTCAGCGGAAATCGCGTAGGTAATGACCTTGAAGCATGGATTAACGACGACGCTCCGCAGACCGCAAAGGTTCACGTCATCGTGGCTGCTTATCACACATTGGGCCAATACCTCACAGAAAATAGATTAAATAAAGTCATAGCTAATTCAGGCAAAAAGATCAGTATCAGTTACTGGCGAGCCTTGACAGTCGAGAACAAGAAAGCAAATAAGAATATTTCAGAAGTGTTATGGCCCACCGCGGTCCCCAACGAGCCCGAGGTTCAAGATTATATTGCTTTGCCGTCGAAATTCCCTTTCGAGCCGCGGCAACCTTTAGTAAAGACTATTGAACCATTCTCATCGGAGTCCGGGCGCCAAGTATTGGAGAGCGAATTCTTGATTGCTGGAGCTAAGATCAGGGCCATGAGCGACGATCCAAAGCCTTCTATGCGGCCTCTTGGTTTCAGTCCGTTCGGCGTAGGCTTTGGTTCCATGCTTGTCACGTATCGGAATTGCCCAAACAATTGTCCTCTTGCAATGTGGTGGGGGGATCCTGATGCAACTTCTGGTGCTTTACATTGGTATCCACTTCTACCGAGAGAGGGTTACTCTTCTACGAGGAACATTTTCCATGGTCTTTCGATCTAGCGTCAATCAACCTGGAAAAAGTCAGATGCGAACTTACGTCCGCAACGAGGCGGTAGTCGTCTATAAAACAAAGGAGGCATTCGGTGGATTGTCCAACATGGCCGCGGGCTACCCGTTGCAGATTAATGGAATCCACATCTTGACATCAGAGGCGCTTTATCAGGCTTGCCGCTATCCTCACATGCCGGACATCCAACGGGAGATCATCGGACAGCACAGTCCAATGATCGCTAAGATGAAGAGCAAACCGCATCGAAGTAACTCAAGATCGGATTGGGATGAAATCAGACACAAAATTATGCGTTGGTGCCTGCGCGTCAAGCTCGCACAGAACTACCATGGATTTGGCCAACTTCTACTTGCAACACATAACCAACCCATAGTAGAACAGTCACGCAAGGATGACTATTGGGGGGCGAAGGTGGCTGATGATACAGGCTATATATTGGTAGGGCAGAACGTACTAGGAAGGCTCTTGATGGAGTTGAGAGAGAAACTCAAGGACGATAAGGAAGGTAAATTGAAGACGGTGCCACCTCTTGGCATTTCCAACTTTATGCTACTAGGAAAACCGATTCAGGTAGTCACCGCAGGCAACTCCGGTGACGGTCATAAGCCACAGTCGGAGTTATTTTAACGGCTTTGTCCTGCATGCTCCAACTGCACGACTGATTTTCCGATGCTTTGTGGCTCCAACTTGCGCGTGGGAAGTATGTTGAATATCGGCAAGTGATACATATTTGACTGTCGGACCTGTTAAGAATTAATTCAACCTAATGGCTCATGAAGCGCGGAACATACAGCTTGATGAACTTCTCGCCTCTTATCAAAATAGTCTCCCTGATCATAAATCTCATCCATATTGTCTATCTTATGATTTAAACAGCGCTCTAGAACATCCCTATCGAAGCCTAGCTGGCCAGCGATGGTTCTAAAAGTTCTCCTGAAATCATGAATAGTAAAATGCTCTAATTGCCCCATACGATTTGGAGGCGGAGCTTTTTTGCTGCTGTCTATTCCAAAAAGGCTGTTCACTGCACGATTTACTGTGTCGTTCCCCATATGGGGTACTTTGCTTTTGCGTCTTGCTGGGAATACATACTCAGAACTATGAGATCTGACTTTCAACTCTTCAAGCCAGCTTATAGCCTGTGGAGGAAGTGGTATACTGATATCGCTTTCCGTTTTTGTGCGCGCTTTTGGTAAGTGCCACACTGCATTACCTAAATCGAACTCCTTCCAAGGCGCTTGAATTAACTCTGACTTTCTAACGCCTAAGGTAATAAGTAGACAGCAAACTAAGTAATTATCTCGCGTGAAAGAATTCAAATTTTCCCTGAATACCGAAAAGGCGTGTTCAATTTCTTCAATGCTCAAGAACCTTTTTCTTGGCTTTTCATCCCCCCCTGCATCCATACAGGAAAAAGCTGAAGCAGGGTTATTTGATGTAATACCAAGTTGGATGGCATGTTTAAAAAGTTGATTAAGTAAGCCCAGCACATCATTTGATACTGTTGGTCGCCCACTGTTTGTAATGGTGTCTAAGATATTTCGCACATGAATTGCAGTCACTTGTTCAACCTTTAAGTGGCCAATATGGGACGAAACGTTTTTTCCATACTTGCTTTTTGGTATATCTGGGTGCTTATTACGCTTTAATATCTTGTGTTGATACATATCCTTAAATAATAGATCAAATGTCATTCCGTCATGATTTTCAATTGAAGCAATGGAAAGAGGGTCAATGCCATCTCGAATTAATGCCCGAATTTTCTCAGCTTCACCACGAGCTTCAGCCAGTGTCAGTTGCCCGAATTTACCCAGTGACTTTTCCCTCCTTTTTTCATTGAAGGTATATCTCAGGGACCAGTAAGGTTCACCGCGCTTCGGAACGACAAACGACAAACCGTTTCCGTCGGATGTTTTACCAGGCTTTCCTTTAGCAAGTATGTTGACTTGTTTAACTGTTAAATTTGGCATTTTTTCACCTCTTGTACTCACCAGTGGTTTGAGACTAGCAGTGAAAAATACTCACCACAATACTCACCAATTAGATGAAACAGAATGAAAAAATACGGAACCATAAAAAACAAAACCCCACTATAAAGTGAGGTTTTTCAAAGTGTTGTGAGTTTTTGTGAGCACTAATGAGCTTTATTCAATATTCTGAATCTGTTCGCGCATTTGCTCAATCAACACCTTAAGTTCAACGGCTGATTGGGTGATGTCCGTATTAATAGATTTTGAGCCTAAGGTGTTCGACTCACGATTGAACTCCTGCATCATAAAGTCTAAGCGACGACCTACAGCCCCACCCTTTTTAAGTATGTTGCGGGTTTCTTTTACGTGAGCATTTAGGCGATCTAATTCTTCGGCAACATCGACTTTTTGCGCAAGCATGATCATTTCTTGTTCGAAGCGACCCGGATCTAGCTCTACTTTTGCTTCTTCAAAGCGCGCCTGCACTTTTTCTCGCTGCCACACCATAATTTCAGGCATACGCGCGGCTACTTTTTCTGCTTCAACTTCAATGGCATCAAGGCGCTGCGTAATCATACCTTTAAGAGCTTCACCCTCGGTAGCACGGGCACTGATAAAGTCGTTTAATGCTTGGTCGAACGCCGCCATAACATCACCGTGAATAGTATCCATGTCGGCTTCTTCAGCGGCAATTACGCCAGGCCAGCGCAAAACGTCTAGTGGGTTTACACCCGTGGATTGGCCATGGGATTGTACCCAGTCAGCGGCGTGAAGCACTTGTTTCGCCAACTCTTCGTTTAAGCTTAGCTTGGTTACAGCAGCATCGTTCGCGGTAAAACGTAGCGCACATTCCACCTTGCCTCGCGCCAGCTTCTTGCGGAAACGTTCACGTAAAACTGGTTCCAATGACCGGAATTGTTCCGGAAGGCGAAAGTAGGTTTCTAAAAATCGTTGGTTGACCGAGCGTATTTCCCATACGGCTGAGCCCCACTCTTTTTTCGTTTCTACGCGTGCAAACGCTGTCATGCTGTAAATCATACATATCCTTTAAATTTAACTGAAAGCCTGCAAAAACAACCCGAACGTCGTGTTGTATACGTTAATATCCCCGGCAGGATTTCTTGTAATTTGTATATTAGCGCACATTTACGTAATTCGATAAGCAAACATGTAAAGTTCGTTTTTAACGGCTACGGGTATTGCGTTATACTTAGGCGCAATTTCGTAGCTTCATCGAATCGATAGGTTTTCACAGCGTATTGGGCTATTTGCTCACACATCGCCAGAAAAACCTGTAAACGCTACTCTTTTTTAAGCACTTACGTTGTGGAGAACACTATGCGTCCAAGCGGCAGAACCGCCAGTCAAATTCGCCCTGTTACTATTACTCGCCAATATACTTGTCACGCAGAAGGCTCTGTTCTTGTAGAGTTCGGTAACACTAAGGTGTTATGCAATGCGACGGTAGAAGAAGGTGTGCCTCGTTTTATGAAGGGACAAGGTAAGGGCTGGATTACGGCTGAGTACAGCATGTTGCCACGTGCCACTCATACGCGAAGCGGCCGTGAAGCTGCGCGTGGTAAACAAGGCGGCCGCACGCTGGAGATTCAGCGTCTAATTGCTCGTTCACTGCGCGCAGCGGTCGATTTGAAGCTACTAGGTGAAAACACCATTACGTTAGACTGCGACGTAATTCAGGCTGATGGCGGTACGCGCACAGCGTCAATCACCGGTGCGTGTGTGGCTCTTGTTGATGCACTTACTTATATGCGTGCAAAAGGCATTATTAAAACTAACCCGCTTAAGCATATGATTGCTGCCCTATCTGTGGGTATTTACGAAGGTACGCCAATCGCTGACCTTGAGTACACCGAAGACTCTGAGGCAGAAACAGACATGAACATTGTAATGACCGAAACCGGTAAGCTGATTGAAGTTCAAGGTACTGCAGAGGGCGAACCGTTCTCGTTTGAAGAGCTCGACGAAATGCTGAAAATTGGTAAGCACGGCTTACGTGAATTGTTCGACATTCAAAAAGCGGCGCTAGCGTAAGCGAGTCATCGAAACCTAATTAGAAGCAACGCGTAAATTAGAAATTAAGAGGTCATCATGAAAGCGTTTCAGCGTGATTTTATCGAGTTTGCCATTGAGCGTGGCGTACTGAAATTTGGCGAATTCACTTTAAAGTCAGGCCGCGTTAGCCCGTACTTTTTCAATGCAGGCTTGTTTAATCGCGGTGGCGATTTGGCTAAGTTGGGGCGTTTTTACGCTGACGCGCTAATGGACGCAGGCGTCGAGTTCGATGTACTTTTCGGTCCAGCTTATAAGGGCATTCCTATTGCTACCACTACCGCTGTAGCGCTGGCCGATAGCCACAACCTAGACGTGCCTTATTGCTTTAATCGCAAAGAAGCGAAAACCCACGGCGAAGGCGGCAATCTGGTTGGCAGCCCGCTAGAAGGTAAGGTTATGCTGGTGGATGACGTGATCACTGCGGGTACAGCAATTCGCGAGTCGATGACCTTAATCGAGCAGCAGCAGGCTAGTTTGTCTGGCGTACTGATTGCGCTAGACAGACAAGAGCGCGGTAATGGCGAACTGTCAGCCATTCAAGAAGTGGAGCGCGACTTTGGCACTCAGGTTATCTCTATTGTATCGCTTGCCGATGTGGTGGCTTATCTGACTGAGAAAGGCGGTTTTGAAAGCGAAATTAGCGCCATTAACACCTACCGTGAAAACTATGGCATCTGATTTTGAGAGCGTATTCAGCGCAGCCAGTCAGCATTTAGATGCGCTAGGACTTCGTTGTCCTGAGCCTGTAATGATGGTGCGTCTGAATATTCGAAAGCTGGCCGATGGAGAGACTCTGTCGGTGACAGCCGATGATCCTTCCACGGCCAGAGATATTCCTAGCTTTTGCCGCTTTATGGAGCATACGCTGGTTGCGTCTCAAACTGAGACTATGCCTTACCAATACGTTATTAAGAAAGGGCGCGCTTAAGCGCCTTTTTTTATCGCGAATAACACTGTCGTAAAGGGGTAGACCCCCCATTTACTTCACTTTACTCATCTACCTTTCTATATCTCGCCTCTAGTGCACAATAAAGTCCAAACATAATAAACCCAACGCCTACCCCAGCTATAAGATAAGGTCCGAAAGGTTGTTCCATCAGTATTTCGAGGGCTTTTTGTAAGCCACCTGCTTCTGAAGGGTTACTCAGTAATGCGGCAATGACGAAGAAGCAACCCACTAAGCAGTACACTAAACCTCTTGCGGTGTAGCCCAAACGCCCGGTGATTTTGATACACCTTTTAACGAAAACGCTCAGTGAAGACATTGAAAACTTATCTAAGAAGTCAGAAGTAAAAGCGTGCTTAAATTGCACAATAGCAAAAGTAATAATGCATAAACCTATGGCGGCCACCAACAACAACCCCCATTCGTATTGCATTAGAAATTCACTAATTTTCTTTTCATTGTCTTGGGATGACTCGCTACTTCGTATCTCTAATAAAGTTTTACCTCCCGCGTAAGCGGCAACGAGATAGAAGGCACCTGAAATAAAGAAGAACAGCTTATTGATAAAATGGACGAACATATTGTCGTCATTCGATTTCTCAGTAATTACAATCTGCAGCCAGCGCCAAAATGCATAACACGCTAAACCCACAACGAGTATAGCTAAAAAAAACTGCCCAAGTGGCTGCTGCTTGAGTGTAATAAAGACATGGGATTGAGAGGCTTTTTCACGGTTTAGCGTGTTCAGCACAGACGTGAGAATAAATGCCCCAAGCATAACGTACATCACAGTTTTTGCGCTGTATCCTACCCTAGCTGTTAGCTTTTTCCATTTAGATGAAGGCTCCACGGTGTCCTCTCATAGCTTGATTGCAAAATAAAATGTTAAGTTAATAATTTGCCTATCAAGTTACGTTCCGTTTTGCTATTACCTTTAATCTTAGTGCTGAGTTAGCGCTCCGAACTCTCTGTTACAGCTTGAAGGAGCAGCTTTTGTAAGGTGCGTTTACTATTTGCACAGGTACAGTGAATATCTGTCATGTGCAAGACTTCTCCATTAAGCATTTTTTGAAGTACAGATGCTCTGACGTTTAATGAGACAAAGCCGTCTTCGCTTGAAATTTGTTTCGACGCCATAACTATCTCCTTTATCTAAAGTATTTAATGCACGGCAAGAGAGGCAAGTTGTTTACTTGCTTGGGGGACATAAGTTTGCTCAAGGGTATGCTGAATGGACGTTATCAATCTGCACACGGAAGGATTTGTGGCGTGCAGGGGCAATATAGCAATGAGCTGTTGCTGGCATTCCTGCAAAATCGCATGAGATTCTCGCTTTCTATGTTCTTCAGCAAGTAGGGTAGATAAGTACATTCCCATAGTAGAGAACGCGAGTACGTCCTCTTGCACCACGCTAACCTTTTGCGATGATGTGGGCTGCAGCGCGTTAAGGATAACCTTCGCCGCTTCAAAGGTCTGATAACCTAATTCTCTAGCGTAATCCAATTTACCCTGTTGATGAGCTTGCTGCGTCTGCGCTTGCATAGCATAGCGATGCTGTCGCGCATTTGAAGGGTTTAGCTGTAGCCACTTTCTGTAAACCGGGCACAGTCGCTGAACATTCATATAAGCACCTCCTGTTTTTTATTACACTAGTGCAAATAAGAATCATTATCAAATGTAAAGTTCAAAAAATCTATCAGGTTAATTTAAAATTTGGGTTCCATTTATTATGAATTGCCGCCTACCCCATTGGTAAGCGTATATAAAGCAAGGGAATTTAGGTTTACTGGCTGAGTAAATTTGACAGCCACCATATTAGAAGCACCGCAGCTGTGATAGCGATAACCGCTCTCATTTTGTAGCGTTTAATTAACTGTTCTGCCTTGTCTCCTGTGTAATAGACCACAACTGCAAGGCCAAAATAGCGAATTGAACGTGCTATGACAGTGGCTAAAAGAAAAAGCGGGAGTGAATATTGGGTAGCCCCTGCTGCAAGCATAGCAACCTGAAACGGAATTGGGGCAATACCTAGTGTCATTACAAACCAAAATCCTTGGTTTTGCATTTGCTGCTTAACATTATCAAATTGTTCCTGGCTGAAAAAAGTATCTACAAGCCACTGACCAACCATATCGAAAAGATAATAGCCAAGAGCATAGCCGAAGACTGCGCCAATCACACAGCCTATGGTGGCCATTAATGCAATCTGCCAAAGCGACTCTCGTCTTGCTTGCATTAGTGGCACCATTACGGCTTCTAGTGGTATGGGAACAATGGTTGATTCTAAAAATGAGGCAAGAGTGATGCCCTTTAACATATGCTTAGAATCGACAAGTTTTTTGGTTTTGTGCTTAACCTTTTTACCTAGTTCCATGTAATCCCTACCACTTTATTTTCTCTACTGCTTGTAAACGACTCCGTCTTTCATCACAAAAGACACGCTTTCCATAAGCGATATATCGTCAAGCGGATTGCCCTGAACCGCAACAATATCAGCCAACTTACCCTCTTCCAGCGTGCCAAGAATATCGCTGATACCTAGTAAATTCGCGCTATTCACGGTGGCACTTAGCAGCGCGTCGGCAGGCTTCATACCAGCTTCAACCATTAATGAGAACTCTTGCGCATTGTCGCCGTGGGCTGATACACCACTGTCTGTACCAAAAGCAATTTTTACGCCTGCTTTATGTGCTTGTTCAAAGGTATTTTGGATAAGCGGGCCTATGGCTGCAGCTTTCGGGCGCACCAATTCCGGAAAGAAGCCATCAATTTTGGCTTTGTCTGCTACAAACTTTCCTGCCAGTATTGTTGGTACATAGTAGGTGCCGTGCTTCTTCATTAATTTGCGGATTTCGTCATCCATATAAGTGCCGTGTTCGATAGAATCTACACCGGCTTCAATAGCCCGCTTCATGCCCTCTTTCCCATGCGCGTGCACCGCCACTGTCATACCGTAGTCTTTTGCAGTTTCAACAATTGCTTCTAATTCATCGGTCATGAATTGTGGGTTTTGGCCGCTTTTAGCAACGCTCAATACGCCGCCGGTTGCGGTGATCTTGATTAAGTCCGCACCATCTTGGTAACGAGTTCTTACTGCTTCACGGGCTTCAGCTTCGCCATTAACCACACCTTGCTTAGGGCCTACGTCTGGGCGAAGTAAATGAGATAAGCCATTACTTGGATCGGCGTGCCCGCCTGTAGTGGCAATAGATTTGGCAACGGTATAGATTCGCGGACCTGTAGCATAGCCTTTACTAATAGCATTCCTTAGCGCAACCGTTTCGTTGTAACCATCCCCTAAATTACGAACCGTGGTGAAACCTGAATCCAGCGTAATCTTAGCATAGTTCGCCGCACGTAATGCATAGTCGGCTTCATTAAGTGAAAAGCGCTCCAGATACGTTTGTGGCCCACCGTGCTGCGACGATAAATGAACGTGCATGTCCATCAGTCCAGGCATAACGGTTGACGACCTTAAATCGATGACAGTGTCGCCTTCTTGGGCTTCAGCAAACCCTTTTTTAACCGCCTTAATTTTATTGTCTTCCACAACAATGGTGACATTTTCCTGTAGGTTTTTTGATGTACCAGTAAACACTTTCCCTGCATGTATAAGCGTGTCGGCTTCAGTAGAAAAAGGTGATGAAAGTAAGGCACTGGCAATAGCCAGCGTAATCAACGGCTTGTTCATGATATAGGTCTTCTTGTTGGTTGTTTTATAGACTATATCGAATGTAATGCAGTCAGTCACAGAACGCAAAATAAAGCGCCGTCAACGGCAAATTATTAGTGATGAATAACGTTTATTCGCCGAATACGTAAAAATATAAAGGATAGAGCCCTAGTTGGACTAGTGATCAACTTCCCCTAGTACAAACGTTACGCCGTTTGATTGAATGGTAAATTGCGTACCTGATTTACTTGGTTGCTCTTCGGCTTGTTCAAGTAGTTGATAGTAGGCGTTTTGATGCAACCTCGCCCACAGGTTTGTGCGAACGCGTAGATAGGGAATGGCGGTGGCCTGAGGATCTTGAATTGCTTTGGGGGGAACGCGAAGCTCTAGCTGATCCGAATGTTCTAATCGTACAATGTCGCCTGTTTGGGTGGTGAATATATAGGTATCACCGCTCGCCGTGTCGTCTTTTTCTTTTCGCCATTGGGTAACAATAAATGGCGTGTCTTCGACAGTTATCCCCACTTTTTCGACGGGGGTGACTAAGAAGTATTTGTCGTCTTCACGCTTCAACACAGACGCAAATAGCTGAACAAGGCTTGCGCGTCCAATAGGACTACCTTCGTAAAACCATCTGCCATCGAGAGCTATGGTTAGATTTATGTCGCCGCAAAAATCAGGGTTCCACTTATCTACCGGGGGCAAAGGGCGCGTTTTTGACGACGTGCCCTTTAGCTGTTGTTGGAATCTAGTTAGATCCACGCTCTTCAACCAATACTTTTAGTTCGCGAAGTTTCGCTTTAATGCGGCGCATATTGTCTGGACCTGTGCGAAGCAATTGTTTTTGTGGCTCACTAAGGTTTTCCAAACGATCATCAGCATATTTATACGCTACAGAGTCGGTGTACACTTCAACAGGAACTGGTACTTCAGGTGTATCAAGAAGCTGATCAATAGCTTCTAACAAAACGCTGTTGAAGTCTTGGTCTGGATTTCCAATCTCTGCATATTTAGCTTGAATGTCGCCTTTATAAATACCGTAGATGTTAAGTAGCGCTTCATTATTGAATGATTCCAGCATATCCACATACGGTGTATAGCGCTTATAACTTGCAGCATCTATCCACTGTTTACCCGCTTGAGAGTATACGCGGAAACTCTGCTCTGGAGGCGTAAGTAACTGATGGTTTGGTGCCATCTCGTCATTCGCTAGATTAGTAACTGAAACCACAAAGCGTTGGATAAGGCCTTCATCTACCAGCATTCGGTTTACGGTTTCTTCGCCTGCAGACGAGCTTTCAATAAGTGAGGCTTTTACAGCTGGGTCACTAGTATCAAGTGGCTCCGGATCAGGCTCAACTTGCTCTGGAAGCGGTTCTACATTGTCCTTCTCTTCAAGCTCTACGGTTGGTGCGGGTGGCGTAGGCTCAAATACTTCAGGTTCTTCTGGCGCCGTTACTTCTGGTTCTGTCACTTCGGCTTCGGGATTAACTACAGGCTCGGGTTCTTCGTCGCTGGGCCAAAACACTACAGCCAGAATAACAACAAGAAGAATGCCTACAATAATGAAGTGTGGGCCTAACGATTTCTTTTCCGACGATTCGCTCATAATGACTCCGCTACAAAAATATCCATAAGATAATACTACCAGAGATAACACCCAATATTAGAAAATCAATCAAGAGAAATGTTCCCTTTGAGTGTAAATTCCTTATTTCAAACACCTTTTTAACGATAAAAGGCCACTTTTCGATTTCTTTTTATCCAAAATTTAGTGGAAAACCCTTATTTTTCCACTATCACTCCATCAGTTATCATGAATTCTAAAAATAATAATAAACAATTGTTTAACAATTAGAGGTTTGTGTACTAATGTGTTGATCAACGACTCAGAAAAAACAAACTAGCTCGTTGTTATTTATAAAAATTAGAAAAAAATCGGGCTTCACAAACGAGTCTTTTCGTTGAATGTACCCTTACAGGATAGTTAGCGTGAGCAAATTTAGACAATACCATCCCAAATTGCACAAAGCGGTTAAACGCTACAGCGTTATGCAGCACGCAATAATGCTAGGTGTAATACTTTATCTACTTTTAAATATTAATGTCCTATCAACCCAGCACCAGCTCATTGCTGTGGCGACTGTGGTTGTTATGAGTATTCAAAATGGTTTTATACTTTCTAAAGCGAAAGTAGCCCTTGCGGTTGAAGGCCCTAGGTTGCTTGTATTTCCTTTACTTTGGATAGCATCTGGCATGGGTACGGCAGCATTTTTTTACAGCGCCTTCTCTTTTGCGTCTTTGTTTGTTCTTGCCAATGCAGTGAGACACAAAAATCATCGCCCGCCTCTTGCCCTAACTAATGAACCTGAAAACCTCGCCTAGCGTATACATTCTACTTTCTCGCCCCTCCTACCGTTTATAAGAAAATTGCGGGGCGTGAAATGTATGCAGGTTCATGAGGTAGAAGATGCAAAAGTTTTATTTTCGGGATATTGAAGATAAGCCAACAACGATTGATTACTTAGAAGTTCAGTCTTACGAGATGAATGTCTATTTAGTTTATCTCACCGTCGGTAATCACAGTGGTATGCTTTACGATAATAAAGACAAGCCCATGCGCTTTTTCAGTGCGGGACATATTCGAGAGGCGTTTGCACATTGTAACGTGAGCCGGGCGGTTATGAAGCACGATACGCCTTACGATGAAATGATTGGAAACCCACCGAAAAGCAAAGAGCAAATGGCGTTACCTTTTAGCATGGATTTGCCTTATTAAGGGCACGAGTGTGGTTAGTGTCAGCCTTTTAGCGTGTAAGCCACGGGGCGGCTGCTTTTCGCATATCTACTTTGGCTTTCAGTCGTTTTGCTAAAAGAAACAATCCCCCTAGCTTCCTGTGTATAAATAAGGCATCAACTGGCGGCGTATGCCAGAAGTTGTGCTCCATTGTAAGCGCCATCCCTTTCTCGTGAAGCCTTGTAATAAGATCACTCTCTCCAAAGTCATAAGCACCGTTGCAGCGAATGGCTTCACAGGCTTCCATACCAATATCCACGACCATTTCAATTTGCATTTCAGAGTGGCTTTCATCAATTAGCCCAATTTTCAATGCCGCCTGTTGCATCATCGCTTTATTGCGGGTTGCTGCGCTGTTCAATAACGCTTGGTACTGCGTTGCAATGGTGTCAGGTATTTCCCGTGTTGCACCAAAATCTAACAGTACAATTTCTTTCGTATCGGGTTTGAACTTGTAGTTGGCTAAGTTCGGATCGCTTTGCAGCAGTTTGAAGTTAAAAACCTCATTGAAAAATAGGGCCATCAACGCGCTCATCACGGCGTCTCTGACTTCTTGAGGCTCGTCCAACAATACATCTAAATTTTGCGCTTCAATGAAGTCCATCGCTAGCACTGTGCTGGTGGTAAGCGGCGCATAAGTTTGCGGAATAACGAATGCAGTGTGCCCTTCAAATTGAATATCAGTACCTTCAACCAATGCGTGATAGCGATTAAGCATGTCAGCTTCGCGGACATAATCGGCTTCTTGGTGAAGCTGTGCTTTAGCTTCCTGTAAAAGCGGATCAATGGCTAATGACTTAGGTACTAGACCGGTTATCTTGATAAGCGTCCCTACATTATCCACATCACTATCAATACTTTTCTTCACACCGGGATATTGTACTTTGACTGCTAACATCCGCCCGTCCATAGTAATGACTTTGTGTACTTGACCAATAGAAGCTGCGGCAATTGGCGCGAAGGAAAAGTAGAGCAAATCGTCTTGCCATTTTTCACCCCAAGACTGATTTAGCGTGGCTATTAACTGATCTTTAGGCATAGGGTCTGCGTCATCCCTTAACCGCCCTAGAATTGCTGCGAGTTCTTCAGGAAGAAAATCTCCCGCATCCATTGAAATAAGCTGTCCAAGTTTCATGGCTGCGCCACGCATACTGGCAAGTTGATCTGCAATATTGGTGATGTTCTTTGGTGTTAAAAGCAAAGAGGACAATACGGGCTTTTCACCTTTTAGCAGTTGCCCCGCACCTTGCGACACTACATTTCCTGCAATTTTGCCCGCCAAGGAGCCTAAGCGCCCTATACGTGATAAGCGTGATGACGGCACCGCTTTACTAGAACGCTGTGGTGATTCAGCTGACTTGTTGGGCTTATCTGCCATAGACTCACTCTGTTTTATTGACGACCGACGGGGCAATGCTTTGTTGTTTAGCGCTTTAACAATAACCTAAAAAAGTATTTGGTGTTTTGCTAATTATACTTTCAGGCAGCGCATCTGGATCGGCTGCATATGCAAAGTAACTTGTTTTTCATTAGGCATATTTATTTAAAGAAAGCACAATAAATCAGACCCTTATTTGACAAGATCTGATTTAAGAGGGGTGTTGAGGCTGTAATTTACGAACACTGAAAAGAATTGGTTAAATCCCAGTGATCTTGGCGCTTTCTTTACCGAATTTTAAACAAGTATGTCGTTAAGCCATCTTTGCAACTTAACTGGGAAAAATAGTCGACTCAATCTATATTAGTTGTGAAATAAATTGAATCACTAGCCCAATTACGCTTCCATAAGCAAACCCTGCCCAACCACTTGCCGCTCTGTAACGCCAAAGCGCAGCACCAAAGAATCCACACCAAAGCATGGCAGAGTAGGTGGATATAAGTCCGCTGCCCATTCCCGTATCTGGCAAAAACAGCATAACAATAAAGGTCAGAGCCATAGCGCCACTTAAGAGCACCCACATGATGTTCTTCTTATCAGCGAACGCATTGTTTGGCTTAATGTTCGGTGCATCGGCGTTTTGCGAGTGTTCTGCATTCTCCGCTTGCTCAGCGCGCTGAGCTGCGTTTCTTGCACGTATCTTTTGTTCGCTACGCTCGCTTCTTGATTGTGATTTATTGACCTTTGATGGCAACGGTGTTGCAGCGCTATTGGTCATGATGTACCTCATTAACTGGTTTTCAGTAACGTTTCTATCCACAGTTAAAGTAGTGCATGCATGCAAAAATGACTATAAGACTTCGGTCTCACACCACGAGCAAAAAAGCCCACCCGCAATCACTGCCGTTTGACAAGGAATGCGGGTGGGCTTTCATAAACTTATACCGTTAGGTATTAGTGATGGTCGCTATTTTGGCTTTTGAAGCTTACTTCCAGCAAATTTACGCTATCAGCAAAGGTCAGGGTTTTGATATCACCCTTGCCTTCTACATTTAGCGTATTCACCTGTTTCGGCCACAAGTCACGCAATGCATCGTGGCGAATTTTAATGCCTTCAAGCACAGGCGGTTCTGCAGTTTCCTGATAAACCCAAAAGTGTTTACCTTCAACTTCAAAACCTACATCAGCAAGCTTTAGCGGCTCGCCTGCCGCATTTAAAATCGCAAAGTGATGGGCGACGTAATCAGCGAATTGTTGCTGCGTTTCTACGTCGTCCATAATATCTGCGTGCTTGTCGAACAACGCCTTAACCGCGTGTTCAGCATCGTGCAAATTAAAGCGGTGCATCACTTCAATATTTTCTGTTCTAGGGTTGAACAGCACTGTAGTAATTGCGGCTTTTATTTGATGTGCCTGTGCGGCAGTACTGTACGACATTGCGCTAACTAGTAGCGCAGCCGTAATAGCGAATGCACTTACGCTGGCAAGCAGAGCGTGGGCGCTCTGCTGCAAGCGGGTCAAAGATAACTTATTCGTCATCTTTTTCCTCGTCGTCGGTTTTTAGCTCAGTTTTTGAGTCGTGCATAAGGTCGCGGTACTCGTAAGTGTTACGCGGCTTATTCTTATACGCTTCAATACGCGAAGGAATGATACGACGTGGGTAGTGGTTATTTTCCACATCTACGTCTGCAGTTTCCCAATGCGGGTCAACCGTTACGCTTACCAACTCTTTGTCTTTGTCGGTAACAATAAGCTTGCTTACGGCTTTAGGTGTACGACGCCAGATTTCCGCAGGAATGCGCATTTCTTCTTTTGTGCCGTCTTCAAACGTTAGCTCAAGAATGATTGGCATTACCAAACCACCCTTGTTGCTGAAATCTAGCACGTAGTAGTTTTTATCTTCTTTCACCGCGCGTTCGAACGCTTTACGCTCCCAAGGCTCAAGATCTTTTAAGAATTTCTTGTACTTGTTACGCTCTTTGTTAGTTACGGTGTAACGATCGTTTTCGTCGTAGAAGTCACTGATATCTTCAAAGCGATCTACCCAAAGTTTTTTACCTTCTTCTTTGTTTCGAATATCGGTAAGCGACTTTGGTTTTTCCATTTCTGCTTCGCGTTCGCGAGCAAAATCGATATCTGGATCTTCAGTGTCTAAACGCAGCTTGTATACGCTGTCCAGACTAATGTCTACATGGTCTGTGGTGTAAAACCAACCACGCCAGAACCAGTCTAGATCAACGCCCGACGCTTCTTCCATAGTGCGGAAGAAATCTGATGGTGTAGGACGCTTAAACATCCAACGCTGCGCGTATTCTTTAAATGCGAAGTCAAAAAGCTCGCGGCCAAGGATAGTTTCGCGAAGAATATTCAGTGCTACTGCTGGCTTAGTGTAAGCATTTGGGCCAAGGCGAAGTACAGAATCAGACTGCGTCATAATTGGCACCTGCGTCTGAGACTTCATATAGCCTGTGATATCACGTGGCTCTACGCCCCATGGAATCGTTGGATCCCACTCGCGGCCAGCAACACCGTCTAGGAAGCTGTTAAGACCTTCATCCATCCACGTCCACTGACGCTCGTCAGAGTTAACCGTCATTGGGAAATAGATATGACCTACTTCGTGAATAACCACGCCAATAAGGAAGCGTTTTTCAGCAAGCGAGTACGTGCGCGAACCATCGTCACGAAGTTCTGTACGCGGGCCGTTGAAGGTGATCATGGGATATTCCATGCCGCCAACCGGGCCATTTACTGACTGGGCTACCGGGTATGGGTAATCGAAGCTAAAGCGGCTGTAAACATCCATGGTGTGGATGATTGATTCTGTTGAATACTTCTGCCAAAGCTCACCACCTTCTTTCGGGTAGAAAGACATAGCCATTACTAATGGCTGGGTGTCACCGCCTTGCTGATAACCACGTGCGTCCCACGCGAACTTACGTGAAGATGCCCAAGCAAAATCACGAACGTTATCAGCTTTAAAGGTCCAGGTCTTAAGTTCAGTGGTACCTTCTTTTTCGTTCTCAATGGCTTCTTCTGGTGAAACGATGAACACGATGCGGTCAGCTTTTTCTGCCTTCTTCAGGCGGTCGCGCTGTGTCTTAGTTAACACGTCTTTCGGGTTTTGAAGCACACCTGTAGACGATACGATGTGGTCAGCAGGAACGGTAATATCTACTTCGTAGTTACCGAACTCTAGTGTGAACTCGCCACGGCCAATAAACTCTTTATTGGTCCATGCTTCGTAATCGGTGTAAGCGGCTAGACGTGGGAACCACTGTGCTAGCAAGAAGATGTCGTTACCACCTTCACGCTCATCATCTGGGAAGTGCTCGTAACCTGCACGTGCTGAAACGGCGTCTTCTTCTACAATATTGAATGCAAAATCGATATCGAATGTAACTTTGCTACCCGGCTTTAACGGCTTTGCTAAGTCAACTCGCATTAAGGTACCGACCACTGTGTGACGTAGGTCATTACCTGCTTTATCTTCAACGCGAGAAATGGTATAGCCCAGTTCGTTGTCATCAACAAACTGCTGACGGCGCAATGCACCCATGCTTAGCTTAGCAGGAGAGTCTCCGCTAGCGGCTTGCGTACCTGGCCCACGGTTACCGATACCGCCAAATGTAGTTGTAAGGGCTGACATTGAGTCGTCGCGGAATTTGTTTTGGTCAAGCTGGATCCACAAATACTTAAGCGTATCTGGCGAATTGTTGTGGTAGGTAATTGTTTCGCTTGCTTCAATGCGGCGCTTGTCTTCAAGTAGTTTTACGTCAATGTCGTAATCTACTTGCTGTTGCCAGTATTGATGACCCGGCTCACCGGCGGCGTTGCGGTAAACGTTTGGAGTAGGAAGAACTTCGTCCAGCTGACGGAATTTATCTTCGAAATCGCCTTTAGTTTGTTTAATAGCGGCGGCACTAGGAAGAGAAATCAGCATAGACAACACTGGCGCTAGCCAGAAAAAGTGTCGTTTTGCGGTGCTCATGCAGTTTCCTTGCAACTTGTAAGTTAGTATTGTTATAAGATAACACCGCCTAGTATATAAGTATGGCTGTCACAATCCAATTTTTTGACCGTAAACTAGCCATGTTTTAACGCAAAAAAACTGTAACAGATCGTTTTGTTTCGTGCCTCAACTGTCGTATTCTTAAGCTCTTGTTTTCTTTTTTCTTCCCCCTATGAACCGTTTTAATTGGCAACGTGCCGTTATAAAAGTTGGCAGTGCGCTTATTGCTCCTGAAGGCAATGAATGTAGTGGCCGCTATCTGTTGTCTCTTGCGCGATTTATCACTGCAAGCCGCGACGCTGGAAAAGAAATTATTCTTGTCTCATCAGGCAGTGTTGCTGCAGGCCGCAGTAAGGTAAAGGTGCGCCACAATGCGTCTATTGCCGAGAAGCAGGCCATGGCCGCAATTGGCCAAAATCTAATGATGGCCAACTGGCAGCGCTTTTTCGACTTTCCCTGTGCACAAGTTCTACTGACCGCGGATGATTTGCGTGATAGAACCCGCTACGTAAATATCAAAAATACCTTACGTGAAATATTGAATCATCAGGCTTTGCCTATTGTGAATGAAAATGACACGGTAGCCGTTAATGAACTTAAAGTCGGAGACAATGACAACTTAGGCGCCTATACGGCATTAGTTGCCCAAGCTGATACCTTGATTATTTGTTCTGATATCGACGGCTTGTTTACCGCTGACCCAAGAAAAGATGCCAACGCCACACTCATTCCACAGGTGGATAAAATAGACAGCACCATTTACAACCTTGCAGGCGGCGCGGGAACTGCGGTAGGAACTGGGGGCATGCGCACAAAAATTGAAGCGGCAGATAAGTGCACCAGCAGCGGTATTCAAACCCTTATTGTAAATGGGCGCAAAGGCGAAACCTTCGATGCATTACTTGAAGGTAAAGTGCCGGGAACATTATTCAATGCAAGTAGCACTCCCGCCAGTGCGCGCAGATTGTGGCTTACCCATACGCTTAAAACGGCCGGACAAATAGAAGTTGATAGCGGTGCAAAAGACGCCTTAGTGCGAAAAGGCGCGTCATTACTGCCTTCGGGTATTGTTGATGTTACCGGTTTGTTTGAACAAGGTGATGCTGTTGAAGTGGTGTGCCAAGGGGAAATTATTGCCAAGGGGCTTTGCTTGTATAACGCAAAAGACTTACGCCTTATAAAAGGGAAAAAGTCGAAAGAAATAGCCAATGTGTTAGGTTATGAAACCACTGACGTTGCTGTTCACCGAGACGATATGGTGCTTTATTCATAGGCGCAGTGGCGACTAGGACTGAAACTTACTAACGGCTTTGCCGCACTTATGTGAGTATTCGTTCATCGATACTTTTTTTGCGTTAGCTACATCGTCGAATTTAGATAAGCCAAGGAATGATCATGACTGATATTACCCCGACACTTGCCGACTACCCTTACAAAGTCACTATCGCCACGCGCTGGCAAGACAATGATGCGTACGGACATATCAACAATGTTGTGTACTACGGTTTCTTTGATACCGCGGTGAATCGCTTTTTAATTGAAGAAGGTGGGCTAGATATACACAACGGACAAACCGTGGCGTATGTGGTGAGCAGTCAGTGTCAGTACATCGCACCAGCGGCTTACCCTGAAGACATTTTTGTGGGCTTACGCGTTATCAAAATAGGTCGAAGCTCGGTAACTTATGGGTTGTCGGTTTATGCCGGAGAGAACAAGCGACGCGTGGCTCATGGTCAGTTTGTGCATGTGTTTGTAGATAGGAAAACGGACAAGGCTATTCCCATACCAGTCAACATCAAAACGGCGTTAGAATCGATTGTGGAAGTGATGTAGGGCGTGGCAAAAATGACGAAACACAATGCATCACAAGCGATGAGCAACGGCAAACAAAAGCAGGTTGTCTTTCTAGACGCCGAAACCATGGATTTACCCAGCCTTGATACCTCTTCACTCGATGACGTACAAAACAATTTCGACGCCGCGATTACGCTTCATCAACAAACTCAAGCCGAAGACGTGGCCGAGCGCATTAAAAATGCTGATGCTGTGTTGGTTAACAAAGTCGTGCTACAAGCCAAAGATTTACAGCAGGCCAGTCAGCTTCGCTATATTGGCGTAACTGCGACCGGCATGAACAATATCGACCGTGATTACTGCGAACAAGCCGGTATTATCGTTCAAAATGTAGAGGGCTACGGCACAGACAGCGTCGCCCAACATACCTTGACCTTGGCACTAAATTTGGCCACCAATTTCGTGGCGTATCAGCGCGATGTGCGCAACCAAGCATGGTCTGCTTCTTCTCATTTCTGCTTACTCAATCACCCCGTGGTGGAATTGGCGGGCAAACATGCCGTGATTGTAGGTCATGGAGAGCTTGGAAAGCGTGTAGAGGCATTGTTCAAGGCTATGGGTATGCAGGTGAGTATCGCTGCTCGCCCGGGTAAACAAGACGACCCTCGTCCAAGCCTTGAAGCGCTATTACCTGATGCTGATTTGATAAGTCTTCATTGCCCGCTTACTGAATCCACCGATAAACTTATTAACGCCGATACATTGTCGTTGATGAAGCCAAGTGCTTTTCTAATTAATACGGCTCGCGGCGGATTGATTGATGAGGAGGCGCTCTACTATGCGCTTAAAAACAACCAAATTGGTGGCGCGGGATTAGATGTACTAAGTGTCGAGCCCCCGCCTGTTGACCATATATTGCTTAAAGAGGCGCTACCTAACTTGCTGGTTACGCCGCATAATGCATGGATTGGTAATGGCGCTAGGCAGAAATTGCTCAATAGCGCTATCGCCCATTTATCTGCCCACTTATCTTCTTGTTCATCAGATCCTCAGGGTTAGAGCGCCGGTATGAATAACGCGACCTTATTTGCCCTGTGCTGCTTGATTTGGGGCTCAACCTGGATAGCGATCACTTATCAAATAGGGCATACCTCTGAAACCTTTGCCATTGCGCTACGTTATTTATTGGCGTCGGCTTGCTTGGGGGCTTATTGTGTTATTAGACGTTTGCCGCTTAAGCTACCTGTACATGTTCATGTGAAAATGGCCGCAGTCGGCCTCTTTTTATATAGCTTAAATTACACGCTGCTGTATATGGCGCAAGCGCACATTATTAGCGCGCTGTTAGCCCTCATGAGTTCGTGTATTATCTACATTAACGTTGTGCTTCGGCGCTGGTGGCTGAAAGAGCCGATAAGAAAAGAAGTGGTTATAGGCGCGACGTTTGGCTTGCTGGGCATTGTGTGTTTGTTTGTACCTGAGTTTTCCAAAGTATCCATGGATGCGGCGCTTGCCACCGGCCTCGCCATTGCGTTTGTCAGCTTTTTTTGCGCCTCAACAGGTAACGTTATCTCCGAGCGTATCTTGACCTCGGGTACGCCAGTTATCCAAATGAACTTCTATGCCATGAGCTACGCCATGGTGCTGCTTTTTATCACTTCACTGGCAATGCCGGGTAAGTTGGTCATTCCTACTCACACCGAGTTCTACCTGTCGCTGCTTTATCTGGCTATCTTTGGCTCTGTGTTTGCGTTTGGCGCGTACATGAAACTGTTAAAGCAAATGGGCGCTGACAAGGCTGCGTATGTGGTCTTGGTATACCCCATGGTTGCACTGGTTATTTCCACGTTTTTTGAAGGCTATACCTGGAGCGTGCTATCTGTAGTTGGGGTAGTGATTGTGCTGGTAGGCAACGCTATTGCAATGGGGAAAGTTCCCCGCTTTATGCGTCGCCCACCGGTGTCGAGCTAGGGTCTGGCCAAACCGTTTATTTGAGCGCGTTGATTTTCTTATTCAGTTCATAAGCTGGCTCGGTAACAATGGTTTCAAGGGTTTCGATTCGCGCCATCAAAGTTTCAATCTGCGCATCTTTTTCCTCTAAACGCTGCTGCTGTTTGTCGGTCACGCTTTTAACGAAAGGGTTGCTGCACTCGCCGTTCATCCAGTCGTTTAATCGCCACTGAAATTTTGCGTCTAGGTAGCTTGCCAAAAGCACAAGCGACGTAAGGCTGCCAATTAACAAAACTAAACTTAATGTAGACATAGTGTTTTCCTAATCCAAATTTCAAGGTTGAAGGCTTTTAGGGAAAATGCCCTAAACGCACGTTACTGCACTTACTGTTTTAACTAGTCATTGGTTGCTTAAAAAAATTACAGCATTGATGAAAAAAGTTTGTAATAAAAATTCCTATGGGCAGACTGATAGAAGTAACACAATAAAATAACAATAGTTTTTGTGATTAGGGATGTGACGTTGGGGCAGGGTTTTGAAGATGTTTTTGTGCAATACGGGGCAATTTTAAGCCGTGTAGCCAACAGCTATGAAGCAAACGAGGCGATGCAGCAAGAATTATTGCAAGAAATTGCTATTGCCGTCTGGCAGGGACTGTCTCGCTTTAAGGGCGATAGCAGCGTGAAAACCTATATTTTGAAGATAGCTCACAACCGCGCAGTTACTCACGTAGCAAGTCAAGTGAAGCGTCTCGATACCCATCAATATGACCACGATGATCTTGGTTCTGACGGGTTCGCGAGTAATACCCACTCACCAGAAGAAATGTCTAGCCAGCACCAGTCGCTAGAGCGCTTGTTGCGCGCAGTACGGGCGCTACCACTTCAATCAAGGCAAGTGCTTACACTTTCTCTTGAAGGCTTAAGTTACGATGAAATTGCAGACGTATGTGGTCTGACTAAAAACCATGTTGGCGTGATATTAAAACGCGCCAAGCAAAGTATCATGCAGGAGCAACCGCATGCATAACTCAGATAAAGAGAATCAAACGAACCCGCCCGTATTAGAAGATGAGCAAAACGATGCCCTATCTGCACTATGGCAAGCTCAGCCAGTTACGACTATTAATCTTGAAGAAGTAAAAGCCAGTTTACGCAGTGAGCGAACAAAGCAACGCTGGTATATGTTGGTAGACTCTCTAGCGTTTATCCCAGCGGTCTACGTACTAGTTATTACCTGGGAAGAATTCACATTTGTCGCTCAGGCAATGTTTATCTTTATGCTGATTACTGCTCTTCCCCTGCTTGTGTACCAGCTATGGCTGAGAAGAGTGGCTGCGTTCTCAAAAGACACTCAAACCGCTGACCATCTGATGCAGCTTACAAGGCAAATTAAGAATAACGTAAAGATTGCGGTTATCACTAAACACTCGACATGGACTGCAGTGTTATTTGGGTGTGGTTTTTTGTTGGAACGCTATTTCTATGGAGAGCTTACTCCAGAGAAAATTGTGAAAATGGCCATAGTCATGACTTCCATAAGCATTGTGATGCTGGTGTGGTATGTGTGGGCGAGCAAAAGACAAAAGCGCTTTGAGCGTCAACTCGAAACGCTTGAGAAGATGGCGCAGCAGCGCTAAGGACGCAAGAATGCACCAATGCGACGGTTTGAGTTTGGGCGCTTAGTTTTTACTAGAAGTGTCAGAAGCGCCCACTTTATCATCCCGCGCTTTTGGTGAGCTTTCACTACTGTCGTTAGATTCACCGTCGTCTTCGTCTTCATCTTCATCACTATCTTTACGGGTTCTGTTATCGCCCAAGAAGAATTCGTAATAAAGATCTAACGCAAACTCCGACTGGTCTTCAAGCGTAGTTTGAATGGCCTCTAAATATAAACTTGGTAAAAGCTGATATTTTACCGCTAAGTCAGGCGGTAGTTGTCTGCGTCTTAGCGTACTACTGGCATCGTTTTGCCTTAAACCAACATCTACGTTGTATTCCACAGATAGTCGTTCGTTAATTTGCCCTGTTACTGACAGTAAGTCTTCGTTAGTGCTTAAACTAAAATCATCTATTCCTAGCGCGCTTCCCACCTGCCCTGTTAAGGTCTTGGTATTTGACAAGCCAAAGCCTAATAACAGTGAAGCATAGTTTGGATCTTGTGTTCCCGAGTTCGGGCCTGAACCCGTGAGCAAGTAAGACAGCACGCCCTGCTGATCCATTGCAGGCTCTGAAAACAGATTGATGCTCGGTGAATCGGCTGCCCCGTCAATGCGAATTCCCGCAATTACGTCGTCATCAGTTTTAGCCGGGTCGCGGATGGCTTCAACCAGTAACAATGGCTGGTCGATAGGGCCGTTGAACTGCACCTCACCGGTTTGGATAATTAACTGTTGTCCGTAAGCACTGTAGCGCCCATTTAAAATTTGGAGGTCACCATAACCCACGAGTGCAGGTTGGGTGTTCACACGGATACCGCCATAAAGACTGGCGGTAAGACCAAACGCTTCCAGCTTCACCTCTTGGGTTTTGTTTTTGTCGATGTTAACCAGTACTGAGGCATGAATAATATCTAAAGGCTCTTCTCTATCGGGTTCGCCTCGAAGGTGTACGTCTTTCGATGGAGAAACTGCGCTCTCAGGAAGCGATTCTATTTCGATGCGCGCCCACGGAATATTCACCTCACCATTTACATCCACTTTTTCTTTTGTGGCGGCTATATCGATATTGGGCGACACCTTAAGTCGGATATTAGGCTGACGAATTTCGAAACCATTTCCTTTTAAATTGAAAGTAGCGCTGGGGTTAGATGACCAGTCAAGCTCGCCTTTAAGTGCGCCTTTACCACCGCCTAGTACAAAGGTGCCGTCTAACGCGGCAGTTTGACCATTAAGCACGACTTTTTGATTCCAGTCGGCAAGCGTAACAGGCGTATCCTGTATATCGATAGCGCCGTTGGAAATACTCAGTTCGCCGTTAAGTGCAGGGTCATCAACATAACCACTTAACGACACATCGCCGTTTAGCATGCCGGTAAGTGTTCTTATAGCTGGGGAAAGCGGTTTAAAGGGGGCAACGTTAAGTCCTTGCATTACTAGCTTTCCATCAAGCGGAATACGTTCATCAAAGGGACGAGTACTCAATGTCAGCGTCGCATCTCCCACATCTTGGCTTGAAATGATTGAGGTTGACGTTAACTGCCCTTGTTTAATGGTTCCATTAGTTTCAATGGAGTTGATAGTGAGTGTTAGCGGTCTTGTTTCCCCTAGCTGCCACGGCGCAGCGCTTACCGAAGCGGTAAAAGTGGCATCGATAGGGTCTTTGGGTGAGTAGCTCCCTTTCGTCTTGACCGTTAACGTGGCGTCTGAGGGACTCGAAATAGCGGTAGGCGCAAGTTCATTTGCCCATAAACCAATGGGCAACGCTGTGGCGCTAATATCCCAGCTCGCTTTATCTCCTTGATAGTTTACGTTTGATATACACAGTTCACCCTCTTTTCTGGAGGTCCAACAATGTTGCCCTATTTTAGCCGTGACAGGTTCAGTACCGATGTCTACGCTAAATGGGCTGGATAGCGACCACTGCATATTAGCGAGCTTTAATGCGGTATCGCTAATTTCGCCCACCCAGTGATTGTTTGTCCATGCGCCTTTTAGCGACAGTGCAATATTGTTGTTAGGCACATTGAGGTCGATATCTGCGGTGTGATCGCGATAGGTACCGTTAACTTTTATCTCGCCGTTCAATGGTCCTTGCTGTGCGGCAGACGCATTTAAATTCGGTGATACAACGATATCAGACAGAGTAATTGTGCCGTTAGCGCTCGGATTTTGCCAAGGGCCAGTTGCCGTAATGTTTCCGCTCACCGCCCCCATTACTTCTGGATACAAGCTAGAAATAGCATTAACGTTAATTGCAATGTTTGCATTTAAATGCCGCTTATTTAGCACTTGAGCGATAGCACGAATAGTGTTTTTCTCCTGCTCGTGCTCTTGAATAATATTGACATTAGTCACGAATAAATCACTGGGGCCGGCGTAAACCGCGTTCCCTTTTATTTGAAACGGTTTGTTTTGAAGCATGCCAGAGACTGACATGTCTCTAAGGCTCATATGTAATCCGCCGCGTTCAGAGTATTGCAAAATACTGTCGATTTCCCCGGAAATTTTTTCAGGCGCATAAATGCTGAATTGCTTCCCTGACACGTTCTTAAGCTTTGTTTTTCCTTCCCAGGCAATGCTTTCATTGAGATAAAGCGTACCCGTGTTGGTTAAGCTACCTTCTAAGGCTTTAATGTTGGCTTGGTTCACAAAAATGTTGTTCTTTTTTAATACCACATCAAGAGATACCGGCACGTTGCCAATATCAGGTAATGTCGCGGCGCCAGCCCCTTTAAGTATGTAGTCACCCATGGTGCCGTTAAGCGTTAACTGACCTTCTTTAAGGGTGGCATTGTCCATAGTGGGTATGGCTTGGTCTTGCCAGTTTGCTGTGAACTGTATGGGAAGATTACTATCTAAAATGTCGGCATTTAGATTGGCGTTTGCGCTCACAGCACCTTTAGCTGTGACTGACATTGTAAGTTCGTCCAGCGCCCCTGAAGCCGTTAGGTTCACTTCTTGTTGTGCGTCGCTAAACATTGTTTTGGCGTTAATAACCACATTTAGCGGAAAGTTACCGTCAAGCGTAGCGCTTGCCTTTCCCTTCACCTCACCTTGTTCATGCACAATGGCCATCTCCTCAATCGCGACATTGCTGCCTTTAAATTGAGTTTCCAATAGTGAAATGAGCGAAAAACGTTGTTTAGTGTTCCCCTGAATTATCTGTAAATCTTCTATTAACAGGGTACCAAGGGATAATGGAATAGGCGCAGTGATCGTAGGAAGTTCAGGTACGTCGTAACTGAGTGAGTACGATGTAGGTAATGCGCGATCAGATTTTGGCGTCTCTTTTTCTACGGCTTGTTCTGTTTCCTGTTCTGGGTCGTTTCCTGATAGCTCTTGGTCTGATTGCGACGGGGTTGTCGTGGATACGTGCGAGGCACTTGTAGTCGTATCTTCGAGTAGAGCAACGCGAACCCCTTTAGCAGCAAAGCTGTCAAGCGCAAGGCTTTGATTACCCTCAAAATCAGACAGTTCTAGTTCATCAATTTCAACGGTTGTCGTAAGCAGTGCTAGCTTGATATTGGTTAAATTTAAATATCCCACATCAATGGGAAACGGTAATTCAATCTTGTTAGAGGTTGGTTCGTCTTCCAATGTTTCTGGCGTGCTTGAAAGTTGCGTTAGCGTGGCATTTTCTAACGTTAGTTCGTTAACGCATACTCTGGGTTCAAACAAACAACGCCACGTAATATCAATATAAGCGTATTGCGCAGATACTTTCCATTGTGGATTTTCCCATGTAACGTTATGCACTTCTAAAGTGTCAGCAAACCCGCCGTCGATGGCATCAATGGAAAGGTTTTCAACAAAAGCGTTGGCTAGGAACTTAACGGTAGGCCCACCTAACGGGCTTATTAATACTGCGTATATGCCCACCAGTATAAACACCGGTGAAAGTAAAATAGCCGAAAGCGTACGTTTCCTCATAGCTCTGGCCCCAGCATTATGTGAATGTCCCACGTATTTTGGTCAGGGGAAAAGCCTCTTGCAATATAAAACCTTACAGGTCCAATAGGTGAAAGCCAATGAACGCCTGGACCCATACCGTATGTCAACGTTGTGCTGGTATCGTTTGTTGCTGTACCCGCATCAAAAAAGGCAGCCACTCGCCAGTTGTCAGCCACCTGGTAAGCGTATTCAACACTTGATGTAAGTAAGTACTTTCCACCTATTGAGTCTGTTGTCAGCTTACCGGTTTCTGGGGAAATAACTTCGGCTTTAGGCGATATTTCGCGGTACTCAAAGCCTCTAATACTCTTATCGCCACCGGCATAGAAGCGTAGTGAGGTAGGTACTTCGTCAAAACTATTCGTTTTAATCGCCCCAGCCTCTCCGCGGATCGTGATTCTGTGTACATCACTAAAAGTGCGGATTACTAACCCTTCAACAACGGCTTTAGCAAAATCGATATCAGAACCATAGCCTTCTCTGCCAACTTGAGTGAGCATTTGAAGATAAGTACCATTATTAATGTTTAGTTCACTGTCCTTATCGCGATAAGTCAACGAGTATCCGGGTAACACTAACGACGTGGTGTTCGTACTTAATTCCCCTTGGTCATAGGTCTCACGTAGATAGGTTACCGAGCCATCGTGCTGCCACGGCGACTTGTCATGTTGCCAATATCTATGTGCCGACAGTGATAAGGTTTCACTCTCAAAGGAGGTGTTACTGTATTCAATAAACTGGTATCCGGCCTCAATACTGGCGTAGTCCCGCGTAATATTTCTCATAGGGATTCGGTAGTCGGCGGTCACGGATTGTTCAGGCGCAGAAATGAAAATATCAGATGACACAGAGTGCCCCTTACTATTCACCCAAGGGCGTTCCCAGCCTAAGCGAACGCGTGGACCCGTGTCAGTAGCAGCACCAACGGAGACGTTAAAAGCATCGGTAGGTCTGTGAAGGAGTGAAACCTCAACCGGTACCAGCAAGCCATCGGCCTCACTCACAACCGGGCGAGCAATAACGCGAGTAAAGTACCCAGATTGGTTCAGACTTCTATTGAAGTCGGCAAGTATCGCTGAAGAGTAAGCGTCACCGGCCTTAAATGGTTTAAGCCGCTCAATGATGGCTTTTGCCTTGTCATCGCCTATGAATTTAAGCTCTCCAAATTGATACTGCGGACCGCTTTGCGCAATCAAAAGTACGTTTGCTTGCTTTTCCTCACGTACTAAATCGAGCCGAGTCGCTTGCCAATGATAATCAAAGTACCCATTAGATAAGGCGTAGTTAAACATGGACGACTTAAACGACTCGTATATGGTTTGGTTTAATACGTCGCCTTCTTTAAGCTTTAGCGAATTAAAGCGCTCTCTGAAAGCCTTATCTTCACGCCCTGCTCCTATAATCTCGCGGGTAACCTTATTAATGGTAAGTGGTGTATTTAAAGCAACATTTACCGTAACCTTGTCGCCTTCTTCAATGCGAACTCTCGTTTCGCTATTGTAATAGCCATAAGGTTGAACAGCCGTGGCTACCGTTTCGCCTACTTCATCTTGCCAATAAGGGTCAGTAAGCAACGATTTTTCCACATCGAGACTGTTTAAATGCAGGCGGATATTATTACGCAGCTTGTCGTCCTCTACCCCTTGGATATCGTATGAAATAGACTCTTGCGCGTGGGAAAAGGTGAAGAGTGCACTGACTAATGAGCACAATACACCACGCACCAAAAGAGAGGCTGCTTTGGATGCTCTGAACATAAATTGTCGGAAAAGTTGGTCTTGCAAACTGGCAAGCCCGCTCCAAATTGAAGGCATGAAAAGGCTAAATCCTTAAGGTAACGCTGGGCTGTGAAGCTTACCGCTTGATGGTAAAATCCATATTATGTCTGTGGTTAATGATACCACATTTGCAATTTGTATCCGCAAAGTACGACGAGAGATCAAATTATTACGCTGACGTCGTGGAAGAAAGCAGATTCCATATACTTTCTTCTTCTAAACGTGCCCGGCTATTACTGAATGTGCAAAGTGCTGAACATTACACTAAATGTCGGCTTATTTTTGTACATCTGGGCGCGAATTTGTATACTCGATATAACTTAACTTCGAGTTTCTTGCCTAAGCTAAGTTCCACTAACAATAAAAAACAACAAGGGAATGTTATGTCTTCTAAAAAGGCTTTCTCACCTACGTCACTGTTCATCTTAATGCTGTTGGTTTGTTCCTTCTCTACGCTAGGCGCAGAGCAAGCGGAGACAAAACCTAACTACGAAAATTTCAGTGCCTTACCAACCTATTGGACACCCTCACTGTCACCCGATGGTTCAAAAATCGCGTTTGTTCAGAATGTTGAACAGGAAGAGGCGTTTGCCATGCTTGCGACCTACGACCTAAGGGAAGGTAAAAAGCACTTTCTGCTGCGTTCAGACAATGAACGAGTAAAAATTAATTGGTACAACTGGGTTAACAACGAGCGCTTAGTCGTTAGCGCGCGCTACGAAACTCGCCGAGGCACTACCAAAGTTCACGATACACGCCTGTTAAGTGTCAAGTTTGATGGTGATGGTGGCGCATTCAATCTGGTTGAATGGGAAAGAATAAAACGTCGTGCAGGTAATCCAAACCATATACCTCAGTTTCACGATGAGGTCATAGATTGGCTACCTGACGATCCCGAACATATTTTGATTGCTTTAGATGCTGAGGTACTAGGGTTGCCGTCGGTTTACAAAATCAATGTTAATGATGGCGGTATAAGCCGAATTATCCGCGGGAAAAAACGCATTAGAGATTGGATGACGGACCAACAAAATAATGTGCGCATCGGCATTTCCCTTGACTATGACACCGGTGAGCGAGAAGTTTTCCTAAAAGAGGGTGACGATTGGCGCACCTTATTTGCTTACAACGCCATGACAGATAAGGGCGAATACCCTGTTGGCTTCGCTAAAGACCCAAATATTCTTTATTTTAAAGGTTACAAAGGTGATTATCGTGCGCTGTATACCTTGAATTTAACTACTAACGAGCGAACAGAGATCTACGCTGATGAAGGGTACGATGTAAACGGTAGCCTTATTTATTCACCTGTTACGCGAGATGCTATTGGTGTGCGTCATGACGGTCGGTATTACTGGGATGAGCGCTACGTTGCACTTCAAAACGGCATCGATGCGGGATTACCTGACTACGACAATACCTTGGTGAGTTTTAGTGACGACGAGCAGACATACATTGTCTATTCAGAGTCTGATATTTTGCCTGGTGTTTATTTACTGGGTGACCGCAAAGCGGGTTCGTTAGTGATGCTGTTTGAACAATATGCTCAAATAGATCCTGCAAAGTTATCTGAACATACGCTAATTGAGTATGAGGCCAGAGATGGTATTAAGATTGAAGCATATCTGACCTTACCAAAAGGCGAAGGCCCGTTTCCTACCATTATTCATCCCCACGGCGGCCCTGGAGCAAGAGATTTCAGTGGTTTCGATTACTGGACTGCGTATTTTACGTCGAAGGGCTATGCGGTGCTAAGGCCTAACTTCAGAGGCTCACGAGGATATGGTTATAGCTTTGCGCAAAGCCAAATGAAAGGGTGGGGCTTGGCAATGCAAGATGACATCACTGATGCGGCTAACTGGATGGTAAAGCAGGGTTACGCTGAGCAAGATAACATGTGTATTGTGGGCGCCAGTTACGGAGGCTACGCAGCTTTAATGGCGACTGTCAAAACCCCGGACCTGTTTAAGTGTGCGGTGAGCTTCGCAGGCGTAAGTTCACTTAAACATGTCATCATCCATTCTCGCCGTTTCCTAAACAATGAGTTTGTGAAGAACCAAATCGGGGATGATTATGATGATCTTGAAGCGCGTTCGCCTTACTACAATGCGAAAGGGATAAAGACGCCAATTTTGCTGGTACACGGTGACGAAGATAGAATTGTCCCGCCACTTCATAGCCGATATATGGCGGATGAATTAGACGACTACGATAAAGTCTTTAAATATGTTGAGCTTGAAAGTGGTGATCACAGTTTGTCTATTCAGCGAAATCGTCACATTTTCTTTAAGGAAATGGATGCGTTTTTGGACCAATACCTTAGACCAGCCAGTAAAGGGAGTGCTGCAACGGCAAACATTTCAGCTTCCGAGTAACACCCGTTAAAAGCACCAGTATTTACGATAAGCTTTATAAGTGCTGACGGCTTTTTAACCAAGTTTCAGGTATACTAATCAAGGCGCGTTAATTTCGCGCCTTTTTAATTTTCCCCACTTAATTTCATTTTCGAGACTTTATGCCCCAGACTTCTAATGGTGTTTCTGAAGATACTGCCGTTGTGCAAAAGCCCGCGCTTGGCCTTGTTGAATTTGTTGCTTTAATGGCAACAATGACATCGCTGGTGGCGCTTAGCATCGACGCGATGTTGCCCGCGCTTATACAAATTGGCGAGTCGCTACAGGTTGCCGAGGCTCACCACACTCATTTGATTGTTACCGTGTTCTTTGTGGGCATGGCGTTTGGACAAATGTTCTTTGGCCCATTTTCAGATAGCCGTGGACGTCGTCTCACCATTCTTGTGGGTCTATGCATTTTCGCCCTAGGCACGTTTGTCTGCATGATCGCTACCAACTTGGAAACCATGCTGGTGGGGCGGGTTATTCAGGCATTTGGGGTATCTGGGCCACGAATAGCCTCTATGGCAATTATTCGCGACCTTTACGTGGGAGATGCCATGGCAAAAGTCATGTCGTTTATCATGATGGTGTTTATTCTAGTGCCAATGTTGGCACCTATCATTGGGCAAACGGTAATGGAGTTGACCTCGTGGTTCCATATCTTCACCCTCTTTCTTATTGTCGCCACTATGGCTGGAATATGGTTTTTTTCCCGCCAAGGGGAAACCTTGCCTAGAGCGAAGCGCAAAAAGTTCTCGTGGGCGCAGTTTTTTATATCGTCAAAGTTCATTCTAACTAACCCAGCGGTAATGGGTTACACCTTTGCTATGGGCTGTATCTTTGGGGCATTCCTGGCGTATTTAAGCGCATCGCAAACCATATTTACGGTGTTTTACAACGTGGGCGAATGGTTTCCATACATTTTCGCGACGCTCGCTTTTTCCATTGGCCTTGCCTCATACTTTAACGGAAAAATGGTGATGCGCTTTGGCATGCGCAAGCTTTGTCGTTTTGCTCTTAAAGGGGTAAACGGGTTTGCTGTAGTGTATTTGGCGCTGCTGTTGGCGTACGACGGTTTGCCACCGTTAATACCTACCGTTACAGTTATGTTTATCGGCTTTTTCTTTGTTGGCATTTTATTTGGTAATTTGAATGCCATGGCGATGCAACCGCTTGGCGATATGGCAGGATTAGGCGCAGCAATTATCGGTTCGTTCTCTAGCCTATTCTCGGTGCCCGTTGCACTTTTTGTCGACAGTTTTTTAAATGGGAATTTAATGCCTATCGGCTGGGGGTTCCTCGTTTTCTTTGCCTTATCTTATGCATCAGTACGCTATGCTGAGCGCGTTCGTGAAGGTTCTATTTAGAAGGTGTATTTCAAGGCATGTCGCATTGGTTATTTGCGTAAGAAAGTGATGACGACTTACTTATTGGCAGACTTGCAGGCATAAAAAAGCCCGACCAAAATGGTCGGGCAAGAGGGCTTAGTTAAGCACCTAACGACAGAAACTGTCTTAACCACTGCTCTTACACTACTATGGCTTTCATGTCAGTCATGTAGCCACGCAGGGTTTTACCTACTGATTCCACACCGTGTGAGCGGATAGCTTCGTTAATTTCAACAAGGCGTTTGTTCTCTACTTGGTTAGAAGTAACATTCAAACCCTTACCGATAACGCTGGTATCAATGGTAGGCATAAATTTCTCACGCAAAATCGGAATAGCTGCGTTAGCAAATAGATAGTTTCCGTATTCCGCTGTGTCTGAAATAACCACGTTCATTTCGTACAAACGCTTACGCGCGATTGTGTTAGAAATAAGCGGTGTTTCATGTAGTGATTCATAGTACGCAGACTCAGGAAGAATACCGGCTTCAACCATTACGTCAAAAGCAACTTCAACACCACACTTGATCATGGCAACCAGTAAGATGCCGTGGTCAAAGAATTCTTGTTCACTGATTTCACCTTCATAAGCCGGTGCGTTTTCAAACGCGGTTTCACCGGTTTCTTCACGCCACTTAAGTAGGTTTGCATCGCCGTTCGCCCAGTCTTCCATCATGGTGCGAGAGAACTCACCGCTGATGATGTCGTCTTGGTGCTTTTCAAATAGCGGACGCAGTAGATCAGTTAACTGCTCAGAAAGCTCAAATGCTTTCACTTTCGCAGGGTTTGAAAGACGGTCCATCATGTTAGTAACGCCGCCAATCTTAAGTGCTTCAGTGATAGCTTCTAGACCGTACTGAATAAGTGCACCTGCGTAGCCTGGGTCGATGCCATCATCAACCATTTTTTCAAACGCAAGTACTGCTGCAACTTGCTGCATACCACACAAAATGGTTTGCTCGCCCATTAGGTCAGATTTAACTTCAGCCACAAATGATGACTCAAGTACACCTGCGCGGTCACCGCCTGTTGCACTTGCAAGTGCTTTGGCCTGATCCCACCCTTTACCTTCAGGGTCGTTTTCTGGATGTACAGCAATCAGAGTTGGTACACCAAAGCCACGCTTATATTCTTCACGTACTTCAGAACCCGGGCTTTTCGGCGCGCACATAATTACTGTGATATCGCTACGAATTTGCTGACCTTCTTCAACAATGTTGAAACCGTGAGAGTAACCTAACGTTGCACCTTCTTTCATAAGCGGCATAACGGCTTCTACTACGCTAGCGTGCTGCTTGTCAGGCGTTAGGTTATAAACCAAATCTGCTTCTGGAATGAGCTGTTGGTATGTACCAACGGTAAATCCATTACTGGTCGCACGCTTGTATGAGTCGCGTTGCTCATCAATGGCCGCTTGACGCAGCGCATAAGAAACATCTAACCCTGAATCACGCATATTCAGACCTTGGTTAAGGCCCTGCGCGCCGCAGCCTACAATGACAATTTTCTTGCCTTTTAAGAACTGACAACCGTCAGCGAATTCATCGCGTGCCATGAAACGGCAGCGGCCAAGCTGATCTAACTGCTGGCGAAGTGACAGGGTGTTGAAATAATTAGCCATAAAAATTTCCGAACAACATTCATTTTTGTCAATATCAAACACCGACCTTGGCGTTGACAGACCTCGTCTATGACGACTTGATATTGAGACTAAAAGATTTCTTTTGTTTTGGAAAATGATATATTTGCAAGATAATATTGCATAAAGTGAAATGTTTATGGATTTTCGTAGCCTTCAGCTCTTCAATCATTTAGCAACCAGTCTGCATTTTGGTATTACTGCCGAGGCCATGTATGTGTCGCCTTCTACGTTAAGCCGGGTGATTCAACGCCTTGAGGACGAGCTAGGCTGTACGTTGTTCAAACGTGATAACCGCAAAGTGGCACTAACCCACAGTGGTCACAAGCTGCTGTCTTTTTCAAAGCAAGCGCTGAAAGATTGGCAGCAGTTAAAGGTCGACTTAAAAGAAGATAACGACGCATTGCAGGGAGAGCTCAGCGTATTTTGCTCGGTAACCGCCAGTCAAAGTCACCTGCCCGCTATGCTTAGACAGTTCAGGCAGCAGCACCCGGGTGTGGATATACGCCTTATCACCGGCGATCCTGCCCTTGCGATAGAAAAAGTCAAAGGCAAGCAGTGTGACTTATCAATTGCTATTTACACCCCTGATATGCCGACAGATTTGCATTTCACCGCCCTTGATAATGTACCTTTGGTACTTATTGCTCCAAGAGAATGGCGGCTTACTCAACTAAGCCAGTTAGACTGGACCAAACACCAGGTGATTATGCCTGAAACTGGACCAACCCGTCGTACCGCCTATCATTGGTTTGCTGAACATGGTATTCGCCCTAATGTGTATGCCTACGTAGGCGGTAACGAGGCCATCGTGAGCATGGTGGCACTTGAATGTGGCGTGGGTTTTGTGCCTAAAGTGGTACTTGATCACTCTAGCATGGCCAATGCGGTAACCCAGATTCAGGTAGACGATATTGAGCCTTATGCCCTTGGGTTGTGCTGCTTGCAGGATAAGCAAAACGAGCCGCTAATTAACGCCTTTATGCAGCTAAACTTGCAATCTCGTGCGTAATTGTAAGGCAAAAGCAGTACTCAACTAGTGCTCAACTGCTTAATGAGGTTATCGAGGGCGCGATAGCCCAATGCTTCTGCAATATGTGCCCGCGATACGGCGTGCTCATCTTCAAGGTCAGCAATGGTTCTTGCCACTTTTAACGTGCGATGAAACACCCGCATAGACAAATTAAGCTGTTTGGCAGCGGCTTGTAGAAACTGCAAATCAGCGTCATCAAGTAAGCATATATCGGCAAGCTCGCCCGCATGCAGCGCCCCATTTGGCTTGCCTTGTCGTAATTCTTGTTTGTGACGAGCTGCAATGACCCGCTCTCGCGTTGCGTGTAAAGAGTCGTTAGGTCTATTGGCGCGCTCTGGCAGGTCGTAGTCAGGCAGCCGAGGCACTTCGACTTGTATATCAATTCTATCAAGCAGTGGGCCCGATAATCGATTTAAGTAGTTGAGCTGTTGCTGCGGGGTTAGTCGGTTATCATCAATGTCACCTGTCGGACTTGGGTTCATTGCCGCTACTAATTGAAAGTTAGCGGGGTATGTGGCGCTTCCTGAAGCACGAGACAAATGCACGTCGCCGGTTTCAAGTGGTTCGCGCAATACATCCAGTGCCTTTCGCCCAAATTCAGGCAGTTCGTCTAGAAACAAAATACCATTATGGGCCAGCGATATTTCACCCGGTACAGGGTTTGAGCCACCGCCAGTAAGCGCTACGGCAGAACTTGTATGGTGGGGCGAACGCAGGTGGCGGGTTAGAAACCGTTCCGCATTCAGCTTTTCGCCTTTCACCGAGTGAATGGCGGCGACTTCCAGCGCTTCTTCCTCGCTCATATCAGGTAATAGCGACAGCATTCGGCTGGCGAGTAAACTTTTGCCTGTGCCTGGAGGGCCCACCATCAGAAGATTATGTGCACCACTTGCCGCGATGATCAGGGCTCGTTTGGCTTGCTCTTGACCGATAATGTCATCCCAGCCTGTTAAGGTTTTGTTAGGCGCCCGCGAAGTAAACGGCTGGCCTTTAGCGAGTTTTTTGTTCCCGGTTAGGTGTTCATAAACAGACAGTAAATCGAAAGCGGGATACCGCGTTGCATGAGAAACCAATGCGGCCTCTACGTCATTATCTCCCGGGTACACGAGCGCAATGTCTTCGTTTGCGGCTGTCATTACAACAGGAATAAGCCCGTTAACCGGCTTTATTTCACCGTTTAATGCAAGCTCGCCCACAAAGGCAATGTTGAGAAGGCTAATGTCTGATATGTAGCCCGACGCCGCTAAGATACCTACGGCAATAGGTAAGTCGAATCGCCCGCCAAATTTTGGAATATCTGCCGGCGCTAAATTGACGGTTATTCGTTTTGCAGGAAACTCAAAACCACTGTTTATAAGGGCGCTGCGTACCCGCTCGCGCGCTTCTTTAACGCTGGTTTCTGCCATGCCGACCAGTTGAAAAGCAGGTAAACCATTAGCAAGGTGAATCTCTACACTTACTTCTGGCGCTGCCACGCCCTGCCCTGCAAAGGTTTTAACAACAGCCATTCCCATAATGTACTCAGCTCCTCTTCCTGCTCGTCCTTGCTTTTGTGTTGCAAAAGCAAACAAAGGCAAAATCAATGCATTTAGCCCCGTCTTAGGGCGTAAACTCTAATGAGGCTAGAAAGAAGATGTAACTGTACTAACGATGGGATTTACTTATAGCGCGCACGGCGAGTACTACCTCTGCTAGGCACAGACCGGTAACACTAATGATGGTCGTTATAGAAAACGGGTAGCTGCCAGTGCCATCGCATGGCGCCAAGTCTAAATAATACGGTTGTGACTAGCGCTGCAATACCGCACCACTGAGTAGCAAGTTCCATCTCCATGCCTATGCCATATGCCACACCACCTGCGATACAGGTCATCGCATAGAGCTCTCCGTTTAATACCAGAGGTACTTCTCTACATATTACGTCTCGTAACAGTCCGCCAAACACACCAGTAATGGTGCCCATGGCAACCGCCACTGCCATGCCTGTGTCGTTTGCCAAGGCTTTCTCTATGCCTACTACGTTAAACAGCGCCAGCCCGAAAGCATCGGCGATCAATAAGTAGTGAAAGGGAAAGCGCGGGCTTATACGCAGCCAAATTATAGGGATAAAAGCGGCAATGAGCGTAGTGTATAAGTAATCGGTATCGGCAATCCAGAAAACGGGAACATCCAGCATGACATCTCGCAGTGTACCGCCACCAATCGCTGTCGCACTGGCAAGCACTACCACTCCAAATCCATCCATACGCTTCTGATAGGCCATAAGGGTGCCGGAAATTGCACATACCGCAACCCCTGCAAGGTTCAACCAATGAAACCAATCAAACATGTTCTTTTACCCTTTTACTACCTGCACTAACTCGCGATTTCTACCGCAAAATACTTGATCAGGTCTTGCGTTTCATGCTATTTCTTTGCCCAATATCGATGCGTACCGCTAAGTACACGGTGCGTGATATTAAGTGATGAGGTCAAGCCATAACCTCTAACGAACAACATTTCATTATTACAATGCCAACGGATATAGGTATTGTAGGTCAAATATATCATATAAAACAAAGCGCTACTGATGTGTTAGTGGTTAGGCTTTGTTGTCCCTCGCTTTGAACGACTTTAGCTGATGTGATACATCATCAGTATGACATGCAATTTTGAGTAAAACAGCGCGTATTGGAAGTTGAGCCAAAGCACTACTGGTTTACCACTGTTTTTAAGTTTCACAAAAAAGGTCTAGTGCCTATAGCTAGTTCCTTAATTTAACGGGAAGGATTTATGCCCAAGTTACGTTCAGCAACTACCACTCAAGGTAGAAATATGGCGGGAGCTCGCGCGTTATGGCGAGCAACTGGAATGAAAGACTCTGATTTCGGCAAGCCTATTATTGCTATTGCGAACTCATTTACGCAGTTCGTACCTGGGCACGTTCACCTAAAAGATCTCGGCCAGTTAGTGGCGCGCAGCGTTGAAGAAGCGGGTGGTGTTGCAAAAGAGTTTAACACTATCGCCGTGGATGACGGTATCGCCATGGGTCACAGCGGCATGCTGTATAGCTTGCCTTCTCGAGAGATCATTGCCGATGCGGTGGAATACATGGTTAACGCGCACTGCGCCGATGCTATCGTCTGTATTTCTAACTGCGACAAGATCACGCCGGGAATGTTAATGGCATCTATGCGCCTAAATGTGCCGGTTATTTTCGTATCCGGTGGTCCAATGGAGGCGGGGAAAACCAAGCTTTCAGACCAGCTTATTAAGTTAGATTTAGTTGATGCTATGGTGGCAGCAGCGGACGACAAAGTTAGCGATGCTGATACCGACGAAATTGAGCGCTCAGCCTGCCCTACCTGCGGCTCATGTTCAGGGATGTTCACCGCGAACTCCATGAACTGCTTAACAGAAGCGTTGGGGTTATCCTTGCCGGGCAATGGTTCAATGCTGGCTACTCACGCCGACCGTGAGGGCTTATTCAAACAGGCGGGTAAACAAATTGTTGAGCTGTGTAAGCGTTACTACGGCGACGATGATGAAAGTGTGTTGCCTCGCAATATCGCCAACTTTAAGGCTTTCGAAAATGCCATGAGCCTGGATATTGCCATGGGTGGGTCGACCAATACCATCTTGCACTTGTTAGCGGCAGCTATGGAAGGCGAAGTGCCATTTACTATGGCAGACATCGACAGATTGTCGCGCAAAGTGCCTCACCTATGTAAAGTGGCACCTTCTACCCCGAAGTACCATATGGAAGATGTTCATCGAGCGGGTGGCGTGTTGGGCATTTTAAACGAGCTGAACAAGGCGGGCCTACTTAATACCGATGTTAACCATGTTTTAGGTAAGCCGCTTACCGACGTAATCAGCGAGTGGGACATTACCAACCCAGAAAACAAAGACGCCATCACGTTTTATCGCGCAGGCCCTGCGGGTATTCGTACCACCAAAGCGTTTAGCCAAGATTGCCGTTGGGATGAAGCCGATGACGACCGTGAAAATGGCTGTATTCGCTCTATCGAGCATGCGTTTAGTCAAGAAGGTGGTCTAGCGGTGCTTTACGGTAATGTGGCTGAAGATGGCTGCATTGTGAAAACCGCTGGTGTGGATGAGTCTATTTTAAAATTCAACGGTACTGCGCGAATTTACGAAAGCCAAGATGATGCAGTGGCGGGCATTTTAGGTAATGAAGTTAAAGCCGGCGACGTGGTATTTATTCGCTATGAAGGACCTCGCGGCGGCCCTGGTATGCAAGAAATGCTGTACCCAACGTCGTACCTGAAGTCGAAGGGGTTAGGTAAGCACTGCGCGCTGGTCACCGACGGACGTTTTAGTGGCGGTACCAGTGGGTTGTCTATTGGTCACTGCTCACCCGAAGCGGCAAGTGGCGGCGGCATTGGCCTAGTGGAAGATGGGGATAAAATTGAAATAGATATCCCCAACAGAAGTATCAATATTGCTATTAGCGATGAAGAACTTGCAGAGCGCCGCGCGAAAATGGAAGCCAGTGACAAACCTTGGAAGCCGAAAAATCGCGTTCGTGAAGTCTCCACATCACTTAAAACTTTTGCGGCGCTAGCAACTAGTGCCGATAAAGGAGCAGTACGTGATGTCAGCAAGCTGGAAAATTTATAATGGCAGCCGAACACGTTAGCGACCACGAATACTTAAAGAAAATCCTACTTGCCCCCGTTTACGATGTAGCCGTAGCAAGCGAGCTTTCTTATATGTCTCTGCTTTCGGCAGAGCTGGGAAATGAGATATTTCTGAAACGCGAAGACCAGCAGCCGGTAAAAAGTTTTAAACTGCGCGGTGCTTATAATCGCATTTGCTCGCTAAGCGACGAACAATTGCAGGCCGGCGTAATTGGTGCATCGGCGGGTAATCATGCGCAAGGCTTAGCGTACAGTGCAAAAATGAAAGGCATTCAGGCGACTATCGTTATGCCTGAAACCACGCCTGATATTAAGGTTGATGCAGTACGCCGCTTTGGCGGTGAAAATGTAAATGTAGTATTGCATGGAACAAGCTTTGATCAGGCAAGTAACCATGCCAAAGCATTGTGTGAGACCCACGGCTATACCTTTGTTCCACCGTTTGATGACCCCGATGTCATCGCTGGGCAAGGTACGGTCGCCCGTGAGTTATTAGAGCAAAACCCACACCTCGATATCTTATTTATTGCTGTGGGCGGCGGTGGTTTAGCTGCAGGCATTGCGGTGTACCTAAAGCAATTAAAGCCAAGCATAAAAATTGTTGCAGTAGAGTCGGAAGAGTCTGCCTGTTTCATTAAAGCAAAAGCTCAGGGCGCGCCTACTGAACTTGAAAGCGTAGGTATTTTTGCCGACGGCGTGGCCGTCAAAATCATGGGGCAAGAAACCTTCCGCCTGTGTAATCGCTTGGTTGATGAAACCATTACCGTTACCAATGATGAAATATGTGGAGCGATCAAAGATATCTTTGATGACACTCGAGTTATTGCTGAGCCCGCGGGCGCTTTGTCAGTAGCTGCAATTCGCAAGTATGCCAAGCAGCATGACCTCAAAGGCAAAAAACTTGGTGGTATTCTTTGTGGTGCGAACATTAATTTTCATACGCTGCGCTATGTGTCTGAGCGCTGTGAATTAGGTGAGCAAAAAGAAGCGGTATTTGCAGTCAAAATTCCTGAGACCAAAGGCGCGTTTAAACAGTTTTGTGAGTGCGTTGGGGCAAAAGCCATTACCGAATTTAATTATCGTTATGCGAGCGAGAGCGAAGCACATATCTTTGTGGGCGTGAAACTTAAGGGCGGTCAGCAAGAGTTCACTGCGCTTCAAAGCGACCTAGAGAACAAGGGGTATGACTGTTTCAACTTAACCGACAACGAATTGGCGAAGCTGCACGTACGTCACATGGTAGGCGGACGTCCACCGTCCATACTCAACGAGCAGGTCTTCAGCTTTGAGTTTCCAGAACGCCCGGGCGCACTTTTAAACTTTCTCAATACATTAGGCGAGCAGTGGAATATCACGCTATTTCATTACCGTAACCACGGTGCCGCGGAAGGCTTGGTATTGGCTGGCTTTGACATTGCGCCAGACAGCCGCGAGGACTTCAATCAACATGTTGCTGAGTTAGGATATAAAGTAGAAGAAGTGACCGATAACCCTGCTTATCGCTTCTTCCTATCGCAGCCGGCGTAGGCAGTTATAAAAATACAAAGCGAAAACTAGCCATTTTTTTGTTTTCGCTTTGTATTGCTTCACGTTAAGCGCAGGTTTACCGGGGAGCGATACGAAGCGGCACTAACTAGCGTCTATCTAATAAGGGAGTATTGGCATTGCCAGAGGCCGAAATAATAGATAGACGCGCAATAAAAAGCCCATGCTATGGCATGGGCTTTCTCTTTTTATCACGACGCTTACGTTTGGCATTTTCAGCCAGCTAGCACATTGTCTTAATTTGATGTGTTTAGCGTAACGTTCTCCAAATGCTGCATCATTTCAGGCCATATCAACGCCATTACATCAGCGCGCAGAGCTTCACACTCTTCTGAGTACTTCAAACTGCCATCTTTCTCAGAGTCCAACCAATGGTTGTCTTTCAATGCACTAATGAAGCTAGACAGTACGTTTTTATCGTAAAACTCAGGGGAGCTTAGTCCGTAAAGTGTAGACAGGCGTTCAGCCACTTGCTTACTCTCCCGCTCAAGGGCACCACGGCTAATGACTTTTTCTTTATCAAGAATGGTCAGTACTACGGCATAACGCTGAAGTGTTTCCTGCATGCATCGGCTTAATAGCCACGCCGAGTGGAATTGCTTGCAGTGCGCATCTGGTGGTAATAGCTCGTCGCCTTCTTGTCGTAACAAACCGTTATTTAGTAATGCAGTTATCAAAGCATCAGTATGCGCAAGCGCCTCATCTTGGGTAAGGTGCAAGAACAGCTCTTTTTGCAGCAACGGATACAGTGCAGCAATCAGCTGAAGAATACTGTTCTTTGTGGTGCCTTTTTTCGCAAAGATAGACGCCATGATAAGACCAGGGATCGCGAACAAATGTAGAATGTTGTTACGATAATAAGTCAGATATACCGCTGACTGAGGCTGTGGGCTGATCAAACGTCCGTAATCGTCCTCTTTAATATCGAAGCGACCTAATTTCAGGGTATCGCGCAGCAATTCTTCGGCTGATGATTCTGGAATAGTGGCATCATCACTAAAAGGCACCGCTTTGAACAAGTCCATGAAATCACCCATCGCTTGCCTTAATTCGACTTCGCTCATGGTTTGTCTTTTAGAAGACAAAAGACACAGAGACGCTAATGCCATTCCGTTTAATGCCGCGGCACGGTTAATGCGCGTCATAACATTATTGGCAAGTTCGTTAACCGCTGGCGTTAGCCACGCAGGCTTCTTCTCTGGCTCGGCATCGCGACAATCCCGCCAGTTAGGTACATGACTTTCAAGGAACTGGTTAAGCGCAATGGGCTCACCAAAGTTTACGTAGCCATGGCCGTAGTTTTTAAGCTTACGAATAGCAGAGAACACCTGAAGATTAGATTCTTTTTTCTTTTTAGAACCTTTTAGCTCGTTCAAATAGCTCTTCACTTCCATTACGTTTTCATAGCCGATGTAAACAGGCACTATGCTTACAGGGCGGTTAACCCCTTTGAGCATGGCTTGAATGGTCATGGCTAGCATACCGGTTTTAGGCGGGATCAAACGACCAGTACGGCTACGGCCACCTTCAGGGTAGTATTTTACCGAGTAGCCTTTGTTGAACAGCAGTTCTAAATATTCTCTGAAAACGGCGGTGTATAGTTTATTGCCTGCAAAACTGCGGCGTAGGAAGAATGCACCGCCACGGCGGAACATTTTGCCCACAGGCCAAAAGTTAAGATTAATACCCGCTGCAATATGCGGCGTCACCATGCCTTCGTGATAAATCACGTAGGTCAGTAACAGATAGTCCATGTGACTACGGTGACAAGGTACGTAAATGATTTCATGACCATTAGCAGCCAATTCACGAATACGATCGGCGTGTCCTACACTTATACCGTTGTATATCTTGTTCCAGATACGGGTAAGTAGTCTGTCGCCAAAACGAATTAGCCCTTCACGATAATCTGCCGCAATTTCTGTTATATAACTTTGTGCGGTTTCCTTTGCTTTTTCGTGTGAGACTTTTTTGCTTCTCGACTCTTCCGCGATGGCACGGCGCACGGCATCTGAACCTAATACACTGTTGTTGAGCTCTTGACGCTCTAACAATGTAGGGCCGGTCATACTTTGGCGTTTGCGCTGAAAGTGAGTACTTGCTACACGTACTAGCTTGTGTGCGATGCTCTGGTCACTGCCATGTTGGTTGGACATTGCGCGCGCAGAAACGGCCTTAGAATAGTTAATAAAATTGTCGCGGCCCAAAAACAGCACAATGAACAACTTGCGTAGCCAGCTTGGCGCCGCTTTATCAGCAATAAGATCACTTAAACCTGGCTTTCCACGGCCGGGGGCACGTCCCCACGTTACATAAACCGGAACTACCTGCAAATCGAGGCTTTCATGGTCTCTATGTAAGTGAAAGAGGTCGGTGAAAACGTCTTCAATTCCCGTATCCTTCGCCGACGAGCGGAAAAGAGGCTGGGTTTTACGTAAAAACAAAGTCGACGAATACTCTCGCCCTGCCAAAGTCAGGGTTTCTGTTGGGCTAGGCAATCCTAAAGCTTTGGTCGACATTCTCAGTGCGAGCTGGTCTGTCACTGAGTTGGTTGGAAGTAGATAAACAATCGGTTTGCTTTTATCTATTCCTAATTCGGTTTCAACGTTAACTGGAATGCTGTGAGCTTTTACCAGTAACTTAACAGGATAATGAAATACCGACAGAAGGGCTTTTCGCATCCACGACATGAATTATGTGATCCTATGAAATAAAAACGGGTGAAGTGTAACACAAACGCGTCACAATCTCGCGATAAGCCAATATCATCGCTTCTTATGCTGTAATGACTTCTTCCAGTTATGGAAGTTCAAATGCCCACTGGCTTTTTCCCCTTAAGTTTCACGGCCCATAATGATTGCTTTTACGGCGCTTCAACATTAGCAATGTTTAATTGCGATTCAGCATGACTATTACTACTTTTATAAGGGTAAATGAATATGAGCAAGTAGTAGTGGATGATCAAAGCCGATTAAAGACAATTGATGATTTTATGCTCAACAGTGAGGTGCCGTTAGATCTTGATGATTTAATGATGGTGTTAGCTGAGGCATATAAGGTGCCTATCGCCCTTATTGGCGTAGTTGGAGAGTTTGAAGAAACCTTTAAAGCTCGTTATGGAACCACCCTCTCTAAAGTCAGTCGCGAACATGCGTTTTGCAGTCATGTGGTTGATGAGCGGAAGCAAGTGGTTGTATGCAATGCGCATGAAGACCCTCGTTTTATGCACAACCCGTTGGTAACGGGTGAACCCCATATTTGCTTTTACGCAGGTACGCCCATCGAGATTAATGAACAGGTTATCGGTGCGGTATGCTTAATTGATACTGTGCCTAGAGAAATAGACTCAAAACACCTAGAGGTACTAAATCGAATTGGTGTCTTAGTGAGTCAGCATATCTCGCTTTCGAGAGAGCACGAAGCGCTAAAGCGAGAGCATGGCTTAATCGAAAAATCGCCGATTGTTTTGGCAACCTGGCGCTACGATACGTCGCTAAGACTGGTTTATATTTCGAAAAATAGTGAGCGTGTATTGGGGGTGTCATCTCAAGATTTGCTTACGGGTTCTGTAGCACTGAGCGAAGTGTTGACCCAAGACGCTGAAAGTGATTTTACCTTCGCCATGCAGGCCCACATGGAAGGGGTAGAAACTCATACCTGTCGCCTTCAGATAGTCACTCCCACCCGTACTATTTGGGTAAGCATGATATCTACCGCTAATTTCCGCGATGACGGTATGCTGTATTCAGTTCAAGCCTTTTTATTTGATACCAGCGACCAAAAATACGTGGAAGATAAGCTCAATAAAACCAATCAACGAATGCGTTTATTACTTGAAGCTTCTGAGTTAGGAACATGGGATTGGAACTTGGCTGCAGACGTTAATCAGGTCAATAAGCGCTGGTGTGACATCGTTGGTCTGGAATATGAGTTCTACGATAGCGGCTCGCGCTTTTTTAGGCAGCTGATTCACCCTGCCGATTATGTCAAAGTAGAAAAGCAGCTCAACATGCATTTAGTTGGTAAAAGCAAAGTCTTTAATACCACATTTCGCATGAAACACGCTGATGGCTCTTGGGTTTGGGTAGAAAGCTATGGGAAAACGGTTGAGACAGACGCCCAGGGCAAACCCGTTCGTGTTGCAGGTATTCATCGCGATATCACACAGCGAATGGAAAGAGAGCTGCACGAAAAAAAGAAAACCCAGCTGCTTCAGTTTATCAATAAAACGCGTGCCTCGTACCTTCAAAACAATGACCTTACAATGGCGTGCCAATCCGTGCTGGCCGAACTCATTGACATCTCAGATAGCCAATTCGCTTTTGTGGGGCAGATGAAAGATGACGGGAACAAATCGAGACTTTTTATACATGCCATTTCCGAGATAGTGTGGGACAACAGTAGCTTTTCTCAATACGCTGAATATAAAAAGCGCAATCTCTATTTTAGTAATTTCGATAACCTCTTTGGCACCACAATTTTAACCGGGGAAGTTACCATAAGTAATGCGCCTAGCAGTCACCCTAATTCCAAAGGCGTGCCGCCGGGGCACCCCCGTATTAGTCGGTTCTTAGGTCTGCCCATAAAGGTGAAAGACAAAGTGGTTGGGATGGTAGGCTTAGCGAATAAGTTTGATGTTTATACCGACGAAGATGCAAAGTTTCTACAGCCATTTTTAGACGCACTGGCTGGCCTCTTCTACGCAGTAGAGCTTGAAGAAGCTCGGGCAGTTGCTGAAGAAAAACTGCGGCAACTGGCCATGACTGATTCACTCACTGGTCTCTACAACCGTCGCGCGTTCTTAGATGAATGTAACGCATTTTCGAAACAGCATTGCCGTGGATGTGTGGCTATCGTAGATATTGATCACTTCAAAAAAGTGAATGATTCCTACGGTCATGATGCTGGCGATCAGGCACTCATTGCTGTCGCACGAAAAATCGCTAAACATAACCAAGCGCCAAACGTTGTGGCGCGGCTAGGTGGAGAAGAGTTTGCTATCGTCATGCTGGGAGATAGTAAAGACAATATAAACAAGCAATTAGAGGCGTTGCGCATCTCTGTCGAAGAAGGGGTTGTCACCTATAAAACAGACACCATGAATTTATCCATCAGTATTGGTGCCACATTTGTTGAAGATACTTATGACGCAGATTTTAGCGCACTACTGTCACTTGCAGATAAGTCATTATATAAGGCTAAAGAGCAAGGCAGAAATCAAGTGGTGTGGGGAGAGTAGCGCAAAGGTTGCTAGCAAAAGACGCGGCTAGTGCTTGTTATTTACTTTTAGGTGTATATACTTACAGGAACTGTATGAACAGACAGGTCTTTTATGCGCCCACTCACAGCTCGACAAACTGAAGTTTTAGAACTTATTAAAACCACTATGCAAGAGACGGGAATGCCGCCCACTCGTGCGGAAATAGCTCGTCAACTTGGTTTTCGTTCTGCCAATGCGGCAGAAGAACATTTGAAGGCACTGGCGCGTAAAGGTGTAATTGAAATTTTGCCTGGTACGTCACGTGGCATTAAGCTCAACATCCCACTTGATAACGACGCACAAGAAGAAGAAGGGCTTCCATTAATTGGGCGTGTTGCTGCGGGCGAGCCAATCTTGGCGCAAGAACATGTTGAATCGCACTACAAAGTAGATCCTGCACTTTTTCAACCTCACGCCGACTTTTTATTGCGCGTTAACGGCATGAGTATGAAAGACATTGGAATTTTAGACGGTGATCTTCTTGCTGTTCATCGCACCACTGATGTACACAATGGACAGGTGGTAGTGGCGCGTGTAGATGAAGATGTGACTGTAAAGCGTCTAGAGAAACGCGGGCGTGAAGTATTACTACATGCCGAAAATGATGAATTTGCACCCATAAAGGTAGATTTGGCGACCGAGCACTTTGCGATTGAAGGCATTGCCGTGGGTGTGATCAGAAACGCTGACTGGATGTAGTGTTTTAGCTTGTTTGCACAAAAGCGGCGCATTAGCCGCTTTTTTTATGTCTTTTGTTCCTGCTTTTTTCTTGAATTCGGCAACTTAGCTCTTGTCATCGGGGACAAGCTTTTGGACTTTCAGCGCGCGTATTTTTATCTGCCGGAGCTCTATTTTTTCTGTGAATACCCAAAGCTCAGACCATTTTTTATTTTAAAATTTGTTTAAAACCGCCAGCTGTTTATAAATTACTTGTAGATTTCTTAGCTAGTTAGCTGACCTGTCAAACACACTGTGTGTTCCAAATGCCCGTTTGATTTCTACGGGAACCCACAACGCCATCGCTTCCCTTTGACATTAAATAAGATCAAAGACTTTTCACTAAATGATTAAAAATTAACCACTTCGTTAAATTTTTAATAGAAAAGACTAGACGGCACGACATTATTGCGCAATTCTTATACAAAGATTAACAAAATAATAACAATGACTCTAAATTTGTTTTACAAGTTGAAGTAGTGGGTCAATCGTTCGCTAACCATTTGGTAGGGCATTGCGCAAACAAATCAGCGTCTTTGACCTCGCCATTACGGAGGTGCTGAGTGAAACAACTAATGACCGTATTCGCAAAATGGTGTTCTAGTATACCCATTTTGCTTTTTTCCCCATTGCTTTTTGCGCAAGAAGTAAGTGAAGAAGCCTCTTCTCTTAATTTAAGACGCGGTGCAACCGACATTAGCGGTCAGGTCTACGACCTCCACATGCTAATGTTCTTCATATGCGTAGGCATCGCGGTTGTAGTTTTTGGCGTGATGTTCGCCTCAATGTATCTACATAGAAAGTCCCGTGGTGCCAAACCAGCCAATTTTCACGAGAATGTAAAGGTTGAAATTGCCTGGACTGTTATTCCCTTTCTCATTCTTATTTTCATGGCAGTGCCCGCAGCGAACACCCTTATCGCTATGGAAGACACGTCCAAACCTGATATGACAGTGTTAGTCACAGGTTCGCAGTGGAAGTGGCACTATAAGTACATGGACAGCGACGTAGAGTTTTACTCGCTGCTTGCCACTCAGCGTGAGCAAATAGAGAACAAATTCCAGAAAACCGATAACTACCTGCTTGAAGTTGACCGCCCTCTGGTTATTCCCACAGGTAAAAAAGTACGTTTTCTTATTACCTCTGATGACGTTATTCATTCTTGGTGGGTTCCCGATTTTGCGGTGAAGAAAGATGCAAACCCAGGCTTTATCAATGAATCTTGGGCCAAGGTTAACGAGCCAGGGATCTACCGTGGGCAATGCGCTGAGTTATGTGGAAAAGACCATGGTTACATGCCCGTTGTGGTTATCGCGAAAGAGCCTGCCGAATTTGACAAGTGGATGAACGAGCAAGAAGAAATTGTTCGTAAAGCAAAAGAAGAAGAACAGCGTCTGCTTTCTATGAATATGTCTATGGACGAATTAATGAAAGAAGGCGAGCGAGTCTACAACACAACTTGTGCAGCGTGTCATATGCCAAATGGCGAAGGGTTACCTGGCGTATTCCCAGCATTGAAAGGCAGCAAGATGGCGCTGGAGGATCAGCAGGGTCACATTGACATTGTGCTTCATGGTAAGTCAGGTACGGCCATGCAAGCGTTTGGAAAAATGCTAAGTCTTAAGGAAATTGCCGCGGTTGTTACCTACGAGCGAAATGCTTGGGGAAATAAAACTGGCGATATGGTTCAAGCCAAAGACGTCAACGCAGTGGCTAACGGAAACTAGGAGCAGACAATGAGCAAAGCAACTGAAGTTATTTCGCCAGATACCTCTGCGCCTCATGATGACCAAGCGCATGGACACCACGATCATGAACATCACGATCACATTCCAAAGGGCATAACGCGCTGGCTATTTACCACTAACCACAAAGACATAGGTACACTTTATTTGTGGTTTGCCTTTATCATGTTTTTAGTTGGCGGTGCGATGGCCATGGTCATTCGCGCAGAATTGTTCCAACCTGGCTTGCAAATTGTAGAGCCAAATTTCTTTAACCAAATGACCACAGTGCACGGGCTTATCATGGTATTTGGTGCGGTTATGCCAGCCTTTACAGGGCTCGCTAACTGGCTGATTCCAATGATGATTGGCGCTCCTGATATGGCATTGCCGCGCATGAATAACTGGAGCTTCTGGATTTTACCTGGCGCCTTTTTAATTCTGCTAAGTTCCCTTTTTATGGAAGGCGGCGGTCCTGCTTTTGGTTGGACTTTCTACGCGCCCCTTTCAACAACCTACAGTGGTGATTCCACCGCACTGTTTGTGTTCTCTGTCCACATTATGGGTATTTCATCCATTATGGGCGCGATTAACGTGATCGTGACCATCTTTAATATGCGTGCACCAGGCATGACCTGGATGAAAATGCCGTTATTCGTATGGACATGGCTAATCACAGCATTCTTGCTTATTGCCGTAATGCCAGTGCTCGCCGGTGCGGTCACCATGGTGTTAACCGATAAGTTCTTTGGAACCAGTTTCTTTGATGCTGCTGGTGGCGGCGACCCAGTTATGTTCCAGCATATTTTCTGGTTCTTCGGGCACCCTGAAGTGTACATAATGATCTTGCCCGCTTTTGGCATTATCTCGCAAATTGTTCCTACCTTTTCAAGAAAGCAGTTATTTGGTTATGCGTCTATGGTGTACGCCACGGCGTCTATTGCCTTACTGTCCTTTGTAGTTTGGGCCCACCATATGTTTACCACGGGTATGCCGGTGTACATGGAGATGTTCTTTATGTTTGCCACCATGCTTATCTCGGTGCCTACCGGGGTAAAAGTGTTTAACTGGGTGGCAACTATGTGGCGTGGATCGCTCAGCTTCGAAATGCCAATGATGTTCGCCATTGCCTTTATTGTGCTATTTACCATTGGCGGGCTATCGGGGCTAATGTTGGCGATCACCCCTGTGGACTTCCAGTACCACGACACGTATTTCGTGGTAGCCCACTTCCACTATGTTCTGGTGACAGGGGCTGTCTTCTCCATTATGGCGGCAGTGTATTACTGGTTGCCTAAATGGACGGGAAAAATGTATGACACAACCTTAGCTAAATGGCATTTCTGGTGCTCACTGGTGTCGGTCAATGTGTTGTTCTTCCCTATGCACTTTGTCGGTTTGGCTGGCATGCCACGCCGTATTCCTGACTACGCATTGCAGTTCGCTGATTTCAATAAATGGATAAGCTTAGGTGGTTTTGCGTTCGGTTTATCTCAGCTCATCTTTCTTGCTCTGCTTATTAAAGCATGCAAGAAGCAAGGTGACGCTGTATCAGCTCAGGTTTGGGACGGCGCTGAAGGGTTGGAATGGGAAATTCCTTCACCTGCCCCTTATCACACATTTGAAACGCCACCTGTCGTTAAGTAACGGCAGGTGGAGTTGTGAGTAGGTCATTCCTTTCAACCGGCAAAAGCTGACGGGAATGACATTCACACATTGCAGGTGGTGAGGGAGATAAGCAGCTGATTGTAGGTGTTTAGCTATCCTCACCTTTGGATTTACCCGGAGGTCGCGTGATGTCACAGCAAAGTGCAAACAACAAGATGGTTATTAAGCTTGTTGCTATTGTTATTGGCATGTTTGGCTTCGGCTTTGCTCTTGTTCCCTTATACGACGTGTTTTGTGATGTTACGGGAATTAACGGCAAAACTGAGGGGACGGCTGCGGTTTATCAATCGGTTGAGATTGATGAGTCGCGCGAAGTGACGGTCGAGTTTATTACCCGCACAAATACCGGTATGCCCTGGGAGTTTCGCGCAGAAACGAAGCGCGTGAAAGTGCACCCTGGCGAGCTAAATACGGTGTCGTTTTATGTGAGAAATCCCGCCTCAAGCAATATTGTGGCTCAGGCAATCCCTTCTGTATCTCCCGGCACGGCTGCGCTCTATCTAAATAAGACAGAGTGCTTTTGTTTCAACCAGCAGCCGTTAGATGCGGGTAGTGAAGCCTATATGCCCATGCAATTTTACGTAGATCCACAACTACCTAAAGAAATTACGTTTTTTACCTTGCAGTACACACTCTATGACGTCACAGCGCGAGCAAGTGACCTAACGACAACACCGAATCCCTTTATGGCTTCAACACCATCCAATGGCGAATAGGCCGAAGGGGTAAGGAGAAGAAAATGCAACCCGAAGTACAGAATCACGAATACCAAAAATATTATGTACCCGCACAAAGTCCATGGCCCATTGTTGGCGCTGTCGCACTATTTCTCATTGCCGTTGGTGCAGGAAATTTTGTGGTGCAAGCAACAAAAGGCGAATCCGGCTACGGAGGTCACATCCTTCTTGTCGGCGTAGCCGTGTTGCTCGTTATGCTAGTAGGCTGGTTTAAAAACCAAATTGACGAGTCGATGTCAGGGCTTTATAGCGATCAATTAGGGCGCTCATATCGACAAGGTATGAGCTGGTTCATCTTTTCAGAAGTGATGTTTTTCGCGGCGTTTTTCGGCGCGCTCTACTACGCAAGATTTATCTCTGTTCCTTGGCTAGGCGGTGCATCGAACAATGCCATGACCAATGAGGTCTTATGGCCGACCTTTGAGGCTATGTGGCCATTGGTGTCAACGCCAGGCGGTATTACTACACAGGAAATGAGCGCTGCGGGTTTGCCGACAATCAATACGGTTATTCTGCTTGTTTCTTCAATCACGTTGCACTTTGCCCACGTAGGGTTAGAGCAGAATAAGCGCAAGCAGCTTACGCTAATGCTGGGTATCACTATTTTACTCGGGTGTGGGTTCCTGTTTTTGCAGGTAGAGGAATATATCCATGCCTATCGCGACCTGGGACTAACCCTCCAATCGGGTATTTATGGAAACACCTTCTTTATGCTCACCGGTTTTCACGGCATGCATGTCACTCTTGGGACAATCATTCTGATAGTGATGTTTTTCAGAGTATTGAAAGGCCACTTTACGCCAGACAACCACTTCGCTTTTCAGGCGGGTAGCTGGTACTGGCACTTTGTAGATGTAGTGTGGGTCATGCTCTACATCTTTGTTTACGTACTTTAAAAGGAATCCCCAAACTCAATAGGGCCTTGGGTTTGGGGTAATTAAGCCAGTACCAATAGCGATAAGAATAATAATAACGATGATGGCAGAAGTGAGCACGCGTCGACCAATATACTTACTCATAGGCCCTTTTGATGTGTCGTTTTTCATCATGATACGCATCGCCATGAACAAATTAACGATCATGTACAGCACTAATGCAACAAGGACTATTTTTATCAACATACTCACCTCTGTTTTTATTTTAATTTTGCATGGGGCGAGATAATCATGTTTTCTCGCACAAGCCACGTTATTCCTTGGTTACTCACGGGTGTCAGTGTGGCGATTATGTGCGGTTTAGGGTACTGGCAACTTGATCGCATGGTCCAAAAGCAACAACGCTTAGCTAGCATAGCGCAAAAGCAAAGTAATGGAACCTTGAGTTTAGAAGAGGCGTTGAATGTTGATGACCCTCGGGACATTACCGTGTCATTCAGTGGAACATTGGATGCTAATCACGTACTGCTTTTAGATAATCAGATTTACAATCAGCGGGTGGGGTTTGACGTTATAGCACCAGTTCGCACCAATTTTGGGTGGCTCTTAGTGAATTTTGGGTGGGTACCCGCGCCAGATCTTACGCGTTCTTTACCGGACATAAGTTTTGAAAGCGAAACGCGCGAGTTCACCGGTGTGCTCAGTGTACCGGGTAACAACCCATTAGTTAAAGAAACCAACGTGGCTTTATCTCAAAGCCCAGCACTTATACAACATATCGAATTCTCTACGCTGAGCAACGCCTTAGAGCGCAAGTTTTTACCTTTTATTCTTCAACTTACCACGCCTGACCCTGCGTTTATTCGCGAACATCAGGCCGTTGTAATGTCTCCCGAAAAGCACCTAGGTTACGCAATTCAGTGGTTTGGTTTAGCCATTGCTGCTGCGGCAATAGGCGGCTTTGCCATTAGTAAGAAAGGACGTAGTTATGAGTAATGTGGCTTCAAAGAAAACATTAATAATTATGGTAGCGGTGTTTGTTTTGCCTGTGGTCTTGGCGAAGCTTGCGCTTGATAACGACTGGTTTACGAAAGGTGCTACCAATAAGGGTCAGTTACTCGCTCCGACTATCGACATGAGCGCGCTACTCAAAGACGCCGAGCCTAAGTGGCGGTTACTTTATGTAATGCCCAATAAATGCGATGCCGTGTGCGAAAACGCGCTTTTTAGTATTAATCAGGTGTGGCTGGCACTCGGTAAAGAATCTGACCGCGCCCAAGCCTTGGTGGTCACCACTCCTTCAAGTGATCAGACGGCAATAGCCGCACTTACTGACTACCCCTTTGTAGAAACGTTATCTGTCACTACACCAACCGCGCTCGCCTCTAGCAGTGTGTATATTGTTGATACACAGAATAACGCCATGCTGTTTTATGAAATTAAGGACGATAGAAAAGACGCTGTAATGGAAAGCCGCAACATGCTGGCGGACATGAGAAAACTATTAAAGCTATCGCGCATAGGATAACAGCCATGAAAAAGTTAACCTTATTCAGTATCTTTTTAGCCGCGGTGGTCATTATTCTAGGTGCCTATACGCGTTTGACCGACGCCGGGCTGGGTTGTCCAGATTGGCCTGGGTGCTATGGCCATATGACCGTGCCCTTAAGTGAGGAGAAAGTGGCTCAGGCTAATGCCGCTTTTCCTGAGCGTCCGGTTGAAGCTTCTAAAGCGTGGAACGAAATGATTCACCGCTATTTTGCAGGCACGCTCGGGCTATGCGTATTGGCTATTGCCATTATCGCTGTTAAACAGCGAAAAACAGGCGTACCTGTTAGGCTACCGCTATTGCTACTGGGACTCATTATATTTCAGGCTGCACTGGGCATGTGGACAGTAACGCTTAACTTGCTGCCTGTAGTTGTGATGGGGCATTTGTTGGGGGGATTCTCTGTACTCTCCTGCTTGTTTATTCTTTATCTTCGTTTGCGAAATACCGCTTATAAATTACCGAAAAATAACGACACACCTTCAGCGTCTGAAATGCATGACAATGCAATTGGCGACTTACCCCAAGCTAAGGTATTTCAGCGAAACCTTAAGCGCTTCGCGTTTATTGGTTTAGTTGTGCTTGTAACGCAAATCGCGCTGGGTGGATGGACTTCTGCAAATTATGCTGCGCTGGCCTGTACAGAAATGCCAGTTTGCGAGAGTGGTTGGAAGGAAAGAATAGATATCGCAGGCGCATTTAGCGTACCCGATGCGGATAACTATGAATTTGGTGCTCATGATTACGGTGAGCGAGTCACTATGCACATTGTCCATCGATTTGGCGCCGTTGTGACGTTTTTATATTTGCTGGCGCTGGGTATTTGCGTCTTAATAAGCCGTCATGCCACCGATAAGCAGAAATATGTCGGAGCGTTTATGTTGGTAGCATTGTGCACACAAGTGGCACTCGGGCTTAGCAACATCATCTTTATGCTGCCGCTTGCCGTCGCGGTAATGCATAACGCCGTAGCAGCGGTATTATTGCTTTCCCTACTCAATCTTATTTTTACCGTTTTTCTAAGTTTAGAAAACGACCAGGCTTACAGTAAAGAAAAGCCACATACAGTTTCATTCTCAGAAACTAAATCACTGCAGGGTGTGGGTGCTTATAGAATTCACGAGGCGCCCTTGTCCGCTCCTTTTAGTGAGTCTACTTCTTCTCATATTCTTCCTAAAGCTCCAGGAGGTTTCCATGGCTAAATCGGTCTCTTTACACGCACGTAGTTCACGTCAGCATAATGCAGTCTCGTGGCGAGATTATTATGAAATGACAAAGCCTAATGTGGTCATGTTACTACTGTTAACCGCATTAGTTGGGATGTGTTTAGCCACCCCCACGTGGGTGAACGCAACCGTGCTTATCTGTGGTTTACTGGGTATAGGTATGCTGTCCGCTTCTGCTGCCGTTATTAACCATGTTGTCGACCATAAAATAGATAGTGTGATGGCGCGTACATTTAACCGACCTGTCGCAAAAGGCAAAGTAAGCGTGAATAACGCCCTGTGGTTTGCTGGCATATTAGGGGTTGTTGGATTTGTAGTACTCGCCCTTTTTGTGAATATGCTTACTGCGTGGTTAACCCTAGCTAGCTTGGTGGGGTATGCGTTTATCTACACCATGTATTTAAAACGAGCGACACCGCAAAATATCGTGATTGGTGGTTTAGCAGGCGCTGCACCGCCGCTTCTTGGATGGACCGCGGTAACCGGAGAAATTCATGCGCATGCCCTGCTGTTAGTGCTGATTATCTTTACCTGGACCCCACCACATTTTTGGGCGCTCGCCATTCATAGAGAGAAAGACTATGCAAAAGCGAAAGTGCCTATGTTGCCGGTAACCCATGGCGTGTCATTTACCAAAACGTCAGTGTTGCTGTATACGGTATTGCTGGGACTTGTGTGTTTGCTTCCCTATCTTACTGGCATGAGCGATCTTATTTATCTGATTGGCTCAAGCGTGCTTAATATCGGATTTTTATATTATGCATTGAAGTTAAAATTTGATGCTCAGCCTCAAACTGCAATGAAAACTTTTAGGTTTTCAATTATTCATCTCATGGTATTGTTTGTTGTATTACTCTTAGATCATTACATACCACTGAGTTTATGAATCAACGAACTGTCGTCGGCCTTGTTGCATTTTTAGCGTTATGCGCGGGCATTGTAGGGGCGTTGTATATTGCGCCCCCAGGTGTTGAAAGTCAGCCGGAATACTTTCAAAGTTACCCTGAACCAAGAACATTATCACCGTTTTCACTAACGTCTCATGAAGGCGAAGTGTTCGATAACTCATCGTTAAAAGGGCAGTGGAGCTTTTTATTTGTGGGCTATACGTTTTGCCCTGATATCTGCCCTACTACCATGGCCGAACTAAACGGTATATATCCTGAACTAAAAGCATTAAACAGTGTCCAACCCATTCGAGTTGTTTTTGTGTCGGTCGACCCAAATCGCGACTCGATTGAAAGACTTTCAGAGTATGTGAGCTATTTTAATGAGGAGTTCATTGCCGTTACTGGAGAGCATAAGGCGCTATTTCCATTTGTACGCAATTTAGGAATGATGTATGCCATTGCAGAAAGTACCGATAATCCTAATTATTTAGTCGATCACAGTGCATCTGTCGTACTTGTCGACCCTGAAGCTAGGGTGATAGGAAGATTCAAACCAAAAAGAGAGCCAGGAAAGCTATCGATAAGTGATTCCCAGCAAATATTGGCAGACATGCCAATAATAATCTCGAAGCAGTAATATGGATATCAAAATAAGGCAAGGTGTGGCATCTGACGCCGCACATACTACGCCACTCATATTAAATGCGGCGCAGTCGTTGTTAACGTCTATTTTTGGACACAATAAGAATAAAACGGCCGATGGCTACCTCTCTCATGCTTGGGAACTCGGTGGCGGTCAGTATGGTTATAAGAATCATTGGGTCGCGTGTAGCGGTGATGAAGTGCTTGGTGTCGTGACGTCATGGCATAGCAAATTAGGCGCGGCGTTCGACCGAGCTACTCTTGATAGCATCACCTCGTACTTTACCCTCGACGAAGCAATGACAGTGCTGATGCGTAACCAGACGGTGGCGATCAACCTTACGCCGCCTACCAATACCGAGCTCATGATAGGGCACCTCTCAGTAGAGGAAAGTGCCCGTCGTGCTGGTGTGGGGTCGATGCTAGTCGATGCCATGCAGGCGCGAGCGGAGAAGTTGAAGAAGCGCAAATTGGTGTTAGATGTTGAAGTGTCGAATGTTCCCGCTATTCGCTTTTATCAGCGCCACAATTTCGTAGAAGAGTCGATAAACAAAGGCTTTATTCGCTTTGCTAAACCTGTATAGGTGAATGCTTTTTTTTAAATAAGAGCGAGCGGAAACACAAAAAACTCGCTCTTATTTAAATACTCAGTCAGGGTAATTTCCCTTTTCATCTGCCACGAAGAAAGGCGTTGAGTACCAATAATAACGACCCGCGTGTGTATTGGACGGTGCTGTACAATTCACACGTGAACGTCCCACAGGAAGTGTTTTTGAAAGACGAAACGTAAGCACGTTATCTTGAACACTGGTCTTAATGGGGTCACCGCCAAAAAAGCAATTTACTTGGGTAAGGCGAACATCGTCACTGCCTATCGTTAAGCTTATGGGCGATGATAGGGTTCTAGTTTTCATACGAGGGTTGTCGTGTGAACTGTGTGTAACTGGCATGGCAAGGCTATTTAATTTGGTCTTTAGCGTTGCTAAATTGGCGTAAGGTCCTGCCGCGGGGAAGCGCGGTAGTGCCTGCATATCACTAGTTGGCCCTACAGCCCCCGAGTGCTGACCGAATCCTATGTAACCTTCCTCTTTGAGCTTGTTAGCGAGCGCCGTATTGTACTCACCAAATGGGTAGGCTAAATATTTAAGACTGATATCTAATTTATCTTCTATCTTCTTTTCAGCACGTTCTACGTTTTGCCATACTTTTTCTAACCATGTGCGCTCTCCCATTTCCTGCTCACCGTTTAGCATGTGCAGGTGGTCTAGCGTGTGATTGGCAAAGACGACGCCATCGTTTTGCATTGCTATCAACTGTTCCCAGGTTAGCTGCTGGGTGCCCACACCTATTTCATCAGGATTAATGAACACAGTATAAGGAAAACCGAATTCGGCGAGAATTGGGTGAGCATTGTCTAAAATGTTTGCGTAGCCATCGTCAAACGTAATCGCGACCGCATTTTCTGGCAGTGTGGTGTTGTGCTGTATCGCAGAAACAACGTCCTGAAGCGAAACAACAGTGTGGTGTGCGTCCAAGTATTCCATGTGCGATTTAAAGGCTTCAGGCGAAATACTGGTACTGGCTGGTGTTGAAGACGACACATGGTGATAAAGCAAAATGGCGGCGTTAGGCGTGGTACTTACTTTGGCTTTAATGTTGTCTTGGCTTTGTTCCTTCGTGTTGGACGTAGCGTCAGCAGCAGAACCTGCTGCAAGGCTAGGCGCAACCAACACTACACTGAAAACCGCCAAGAACATTGCAGTTAAGGCTTTTAAGCGAGCGCGATTCATCGCTCTGTTTTGAATTAAATTGTTGGTTTTCATATCATCATCCACTGAGTGCCAAATTAATCTCATTAGCATGGTAAACTCCCATAGAACGTGACGTCGCCTAACCGAAAGTTAAGCCTGCCAGCGCGCGTTTCACTTATGCCTCAGCATAGGTTGTTAGTATATAGCGAAATTAACCCCAACTGAGATCATTTATGTCCCCTGCCCATGTAACTCAGCGCTCTTTCTTTGACGACCATACTCGTCTATTGGCATTAGCGCTTCCCATGATCTTAGCGAATATTACCACGCCCCTATTAGGTTTGGTGGATACCGCGGTTTTGGGACACATGTCTTTACCAGCCATGCTAGCAGGGGCATCGGTGGGAGCACTTATCTTAACGCAAATATACTGGGTGTGCGGCTTTCTTCGCATGTCGTCAACAGGCTTAAGTGCACAAGCTAAAGGGTCGACAAACAATTCATTAGAGTCAGCAAAAGTATTGTGGCAAACGGTAGCGGTTGCCTTGGTATTAGGGGGCGCAGTGCTTGCGCTTCAATCTCCTATCTTGTCTATAGGCTTAGCTTTAACTCAGCCAAACAGTGAAGTTGCCCTGCATCTTCAAGACTATTTTTCGACGCGGGTATGGGGCGCACCAGCTGCCATGCTTAATCTGGCATTAGTTGGATGGTTAGTAGGGCAGCAAAAAACGCGCAGCGTCATGGCTATTCAAATTGTGGGAAATTTATTGAATGCGGGACTCGATGTAGTGTTTGTGTTCGGGCTTGGTTTGTCTGTAGCTGGCGTGGCGCTGGCCAGTGTTATCGCTGAATATACCATGGCTATAATGGCGCTAGCGGTGGCGTTTAAGCGCGTTGGCGGTGTCGCGGTGAGTGCATCGTGGTTTAACCGTGCGGCTCGGAAGGTACTCATGAAGCTTAACGGTGACATGCTATTACGTAACTTAGCATTACAGGGCTGCTTAGCGTTTCTCACCATTCAAGGTGCCCGTTACGGCGAAACGTCGGCGGCCGTCAACGCCATACTCATGCAGTTCTTTGTTCTTATTGCATTGGGACTTGATGGCATTGCGTATGGTGTGGAAGCGCTGGTGGGTGAAGCCAAGGGGGCGTCTGACAGCAGCGAAGTGAAACGACGCACCTACCAAGGGTTGGTCTGGTCGAGTATTTTTGCCCTTATTTATAGCTTGATATTTTTCGCTGGCGGTGAGGCCATTATCGCGCTGCTTACCGAACATAGTGACATTGTAAAAGCTGCGCTACCTTATCTTGGTCTAATGGTATTACTTCCATTATTAGCGCACTGGTGCTTTTTGTATGATGGCGTATTTGTTGGCCTTACCCGAGCCAGCGCAATGAGAAATACCATGATAATTAGTGCACTAGGCGTGTATTTCCCCGTTTGGTACCTCACGCAAGATCAGGGTAACGTCAGCCTTTGGTATGCTCTACTTGCCTTTTTACTTGCTCGCGGTGTGACATTGGCCTGGAGCTTTTATCGTTTAGATAAACGCGGTGAGCTAACGACACCGCAAAGCTAGTGCTTTATAACGCTTCGCTGACCTTACTTAGGGAAGGCGTGCTGAGCACGCTGACTCTCTCAGTTTTTCTAGGGCATCATTCAGTATTATTTTTTTTGCTACTGTGTTTTTTGCGCGGTTCTTTTTTGCACAATGATAATAGTGTGTAGTTCAGGGTGCTGATCGAATTCAACGTGACGAACAAACCCGCCTGCTTCTATCAATATTTCTATGTATCTATGTAGCCCCAGCGAGGCGTAGTAGACTTCTGGGCCCATCACTTCGTTTGTGTGTTGGCCGCTTTCATCTGTACCTCCACAGCTAAAAAGCAACACACCGTCATCGTCTAAGTGATCCACTAGCTTCTTAAGCAAAGGCTCTTGCTGCGTTAGGGGAATATGCCAAAAGCTATCCCAAGCGCTAATAAACGAATAGTGCTTGGGGATAGTGAATGTACACACGTCAGCGCAATAGAAGGTATGAGCCGGTAATTGGGACGTCGCAATAGCCAGCATATCTTTGGAAACATCAATGCCTTCGTAAGTTAGCCCTGCGCGTTCGATAACCGGGACAAAACGATTGGTGCATCCGCAACCTATGTCTAGTGCGTAGCCTCGTTTCTTTGGTTTGTCTTTATTGCTCGCTTCTCCCTTACTAAGCGCTTCTCCCTTACCAAGCGCTTCGCTAGGCACCGTATCAGGCTCTTGTGATGGGGTGTCCGCTAAAAATGACAATGCTTTTTGGTAGGCGGTTATACCATTTTTCTGATTAAATTCAGGACGAGTCCAAAGGTGTGTAATGGTGTCGTAGGCCTTGCCAGTTTCTTCAGGTGTCATATTCCCTCTGTTAGCTGCGCTTTTTCTGGTTCAAGGTTAATTCATCTAGCAACAATGTATAGTGCAAAGTGAAAAGACGAGAAAAGGCGAAACCCGTTTAGGATATTGAGCGGCCAGACAGTAACACCTATGCAGTTTCGTTTGGTTAGGGCTTATATGTAGACTTAACTAGGCATTATCCAAAACGCTATTACTCAAAGTGCTATTATTCAAACCGCTTTGGGCCAAATAGACAGCTAAAAGCAAATAGCCTGCAAAAAGAGCGTGATCATTTAAGCAGGCCGCACTACAGCTATTTTCTTACGATGTGCGTTGCACAGAGCTTGTTGCCCGCTGGGTCTCGCAGATAAGCAAGATACAGTTGGCGTTCACCGGTACCGCGAATTCCTGGTGGATCCTCGCATGGCACGCCTCCATTTTCGCTACCTACTTTATGCCACTCATCTACCAGTTCAGGTGTACGCGCGGCAAGGCCAAGAGTAGTGCCATTGCCATGGGTGGCTGCCTCGCCATTAATTGGCTTCGTTAGCGCTAAAATGCCTTTAGGCGTATAGTAAAATACCCGTCCGTATTCATCAAAAACGCCTGGTTCGTATCCTAAAACCCCTAAAATGGCGTCGTAAAACTTCTTAGACGCTTCAAGGTCGTTTGCACCTAACATAACGTGGCTAAACATAGTTGTGTCCTCTGAAAATAGCAGGGGAAATCCCCTCTTATCAAAATGGGGTTATTCGCGCTTTATTACTAACGCCCCGATTTTACCCCTCCGTCATACCTCATTGGGGGCTTAAAGCAAAATCCACCGCGGCTGCAGCATGGATAGCGGTAGTATCGTATAACCTCACTTTGGTGTGATGTTGCTGAACTAGTAACGCAATTTCTGTGCAGCCTAGAATAATGCCTTCAGCACCCTCGGCCGCTAGCGCGTTAATAATTTCAATATACGCGTTACGGGATTCAATACAAATCACGCCCTTGCATAATTCTTCATAAATAATGTTATGGACTATGTCTCGTTGCTGGGCATTGGGAGTAACAACCTCAATATTAAAAACATCTTCAAGGCGCGATGTATAAAAGGTTTGCTCCATGGTAAAACGGGTACCAAGCAGCCCAACTTTTTTAACCTTATTGCGCTGTAACTTTCGTCCTGTGGCGTCGGCAATGTGAATGAGGGGAATAGTAATATTCTGTTCTATGTTAGCCGCAACCTTGTGCATGGTATTGGTACAAATCAATACGGCTTTTGCTCCCGCAGCCTCTAAGTGCTTTGCCTCACAGATGAGTATATCGGCGGTTTTATCCCATTCACCTTTATGTTGAAGTCGCTCTATGTGAGCAAAATCAACGCTGCTTATTATTAGCGATGCACTGTGGAGGCCACCAAGTCGAGTGTTTATGCCGCGGTTTATTGCTTGGTAATAACTCACTGTGGATTCCCAACTCATACCACCGAGCAAGCCTAGCTTCTTTATCGCATTTTCCACAGATCACCTTCTTTTTGTCAGGTACTAAGCACAATCTCTAATCTACCTACAAAATGCACTCCCGACCAGTGGCAGAGTGAATGGAGTATAAGCCTCAAAAAATTAAGAATAACAGTGTTATGCGTGATTGATATGAATGGAAAGTTTGGAATGTCTGATGATGCTGCAGGGGTAATTGCTGGAACTAAATGGCAAAGTTCGTTGGCTAAAACTTGGGTGGCGGCTTTTTATTTTTAATAAACGAGAAACGCTGAATAAAAATACCCCAATAGCCCAACATGGCTATGGTAAAGCCAATAAACAAAATGATAAGGCTTAGATAATGAAGCGCAATATGCAGTTCGCTTAAAGTAAATAACAGCAAGACGCCGACAACGAAAATAGATAAACCTATTTTGAATCGTTGCCAGCTTGTGTGAATATCTTGCTTTAGCATAAGATCGGTATCGAGATATGTACTTTAGAAAGTACAAAATTACTCTTAATAGTAAGAGTGCTCGCCTGCTTGGTGCTCAGTTGCATCGCGCACGCCCTTAAGCTCGCCAGCAAACTGCTCTACCATTTGTTTCTCTATACCCTCTTTAAGCGTTACGTCTACCATCGAGCAACCATTACAACCACCACCAAACTGAAGTATGGCGTAGCCGTCATCAGTTAGTTCAGTCAGTACAACATTACCTCCGTGGCTGGCCAGCTGAGGGTTGATTTCTGACTCAATCATGTAGTTGATTCGCTCAATCAAAGGCGCATCGTCAGACACCTTACGCGCTTTAGCGTTAGGTGCTTTAAGGGTTAACTGCGAGCCCATTTGATCGGTAACGTAGTCAATTTCCGCTTCATCTAAATACGGTGCGCTTTCTTCGTCAACGACCGCATCGAAACCGTTAAATGGCAAACGGGTATCCGTCTCTTCAACAGCGTCTGGTGGGCAATAGGACACGCCACACTCAGCCGACGAAGTGCCTGGATTTACGACGAATACACGAATATTCGTGCCAGACTCTTGTTTACTCAACAGTTTTACGAAGTGAGCCTGGGCTTCTTCTGATATAGTTATCATCAGCAAGTCCTACATATTTTGAAATTTGGATTATTGTATCAAATTTACCTGAGTAAAACAGTCAGGTATTAATTAAATAAATTATTCCAGTGAATCGAATTTGTTGAGAGGCGCACAGGTCGCCGCTACTCTCAGCCATAACAACAAGACGGGAAGCGCTATGTTCGCGAATTTGCATTACACCGCCAGAAAGAACTCCTTATCACTTGCTTCACTATTAGCTCTTGGCACTATTGCTTTTGGAGCAACCAGCAGTCAGCAAGTGTCAGCACAGCCAGCCTTATCATCAGCCGTTACTATTACACCTGATGTGGGCGGTCAGCCGGTAACGGCATACTTACCTGACACAGTATCTTACAACCCTGCCATCCCTACACCTGAATCGGTACTGGGCGCTAACATTGGTGAGTGGCACGTACGTCACGACCAAGTTGTCAATTATATGAAACTATTGGCCGAAAAGTCTGACCGTATCACCATTGAAGAAACCGGTCGTACTCACGAAAATCGCCCACTACTGTTAATGACAATCACTGCGCCTTCAAATAGAAATAATATTGAAACCATGAGGCAGCAACACATCGATGCCATGGAAAGCGGTAATAAAGTGGGTAGCGATGCCCCCCTTATCTTTTATATGGGCTACAGTATTCACGGTAACGAGCCTTCCGGTACTAATGCTTCACTTGCGCTGGCTTACTATCTAGCCGCTGCTGAAGGTGAAGAAATTGATGCCTTGTTGAACGATAATATTGTGTTGTTTGATCCGTCTTTCAACCCTGATGGGCTTTCTCGGTTTGCTCAATGGGCAAATATGCATAAGGGCAAGCAGTTGGTTTCTGACAGCCGCCATCGTGAGCACGATGAAGGGTGGCCGTCAGGTCGCACAAACCACTACTGGTTTGATTTAAATCGCGATTGGCTGTTGCTGGCGCACCCTGAGTCGCAAGCGCGTATTAAGCAATTCCATAAATGGCGTCCGCATATACTGACCGATTTTCACGAAATGGGGACGGACAGTACCTACTTCTTCCAACCTGGTGTACGTTCGCGTAAAAACCCGCTAACACCAGATGAGAACGTCACGTTAACTGAAGCGCTTGCGCAATATCATGCTGATGCGTTTGATGAGCAGGGCGAGTTGTATTTTACCCAAGAGGCATTTGACGACTTCTACGCAGGGAAAGGGTCGACTTATCCAGACTTGCACGGCAGTGTGGGTATTCTGTTTGAGCAAGCCAGCTCACGTGGGCACCTTCAGGATTCAATAAACGGCAAGCTTGCTTTCAAAGACACCATAGCAAATCAAATAACCACATCACTAAGTACCTTTAAAGGCGCATTGGCAAACAAGGCTGCTATTCTCGATTACCAATCGGGTTTCGTGAAGAGCACACAGTCACTGGCTAAAAAGGACAATCAGGTAGGCTTTGTAGTTAGCGCATCTAATGATACTGCTCGTTTTAATGCCTTTGTCGCTTTGCTGGAGCAGCACCACATTAAGTACGAAGTATTAACAAAAGATTTCGAGGCTAGCAAAGTTCGCTATGGTGCGGGAGAAGCAATTTATATTCCTACCAACCAAGCTCAATACCGCTTAGTAAAGTCTATTTTCTCTACTCAAACCTCGTTTGAAAACAATACATTCTACGATGTTTCTACATGGAATTTAGCCTTGGCGTTTAATTTAGATTATGCGCCGTTAGATAAGGGCGATGCGAGAAGTCTCGAGCTAAGTGACAACACCGCAGTTAAGCAATTACCGTTCAATGATATTCAACCTAACGCTTATGCTTACGCGTTCTCATGGCAACACTATTATGCACCTGCCATGCTTCAAACATTGCTTGAAGCAGGCGTGAAGGTACGCAGCAGTGAAGAAGCGTTCTCTGCTATTAAATATGATGGGAAAAACATTGAGCTTCAGCCTGGCAGTATTATTGTGCCTAAAGGTTTGGGACAGCCTGAAAATCTGGCGGCTATTTTGCGTGAAGCGCAACAGCAACTTAAGGTGCCTGTCTTTAGCCTGCGTAGTGGATTAACGCCAACAGGACACGACCTAGGTAGCCGAAGCATGGCACCTGTAACCTTGCCTCAAGTATTAATTGTCGGCGGTGAAGGTACCAGCGAATACGAAGCGGGTGAAATGTGGCATTATTTCGATACGAAAGTGGGGCTTGCGCCTAGTATCGTTGAGCAACAACACCTGACAAGGGCGCTAAATGATCCAAGCGTAACTTACACTCATCTACTATTTCCTAGCGGAAGCTATCGATTTACAGAAAGCGAAAGAGCACAAATTGAAGATTGGGTGAAAGCTGGTGGCGTGATCGTAGGGCAAAAGTCGGCATTGCGTTACTTCGCTCAACATAAATGGCTTGATGTGGAGGTGGTTAGCCGAGAAAGTATTGACAATGCGTTTGATGAAAGCGAACTAAGCTATAAAGATGGCGCATCGTTATACGCTAGAAAGTTGGTAGCAGGTGCTGTGTTTGAAGCGAAAATCGACAAAACACACCCACTATTTTACGGCTATGATGACGACACGCTGCCTATGTTCAAAACTAACAACATGATAGTAGAGGCAAGCAGCTCCCCTTTTATTACTCCCGCGCGTTACACAGAAGAGCCACTTATGGCCGGGTTTAGCGATAATGCAATGGTTGCGCTAATGGCAGATTCAACCGCTGTTACTACTCAGAAGATGGGACGTGGCGTGGTGATTGGCTTTACTGATAATACCCAGTTTAGAGGGTATTGGTACGGCACAAATAAAATGATGGCAAACGCGATTTACCAGTCTCATTTTATCCGTTAATGTGGTTTAAGGGGCGCGGTGGATATCGCGCTCCTCGTTAAATATCTTCTCTCAAAGGGCCTTAGGTTTTTTGAAATAGGCTACTTTTCGGCGGTGGAGTAAACGCCGCCACCCATACTTGAATGTATATCTTCGGATAGCGCTGTTTAAGCCTTTTACTTAGAGTATTTACAGTCACGCCAGTGGTGAGCACGTCATCGATAATCGCGACAGTGAAATCGCCGCCATTGGTTTTCTTTTGCACTGATACTATCTCGTCATCGATGCACTGTTTCGATAGGCTAAATACACGGTTTGCGTTTTCCGCTCTCGCCAATTTAGACAGGCGATGCTGCACACTAAAGCCTCGTCGCCTTGCCCATGACTGGTTTACGGGAATTCTTAGCTCTCTGCTTATGCTCTCACACAACAGGGTTGCTTGATTATAGTGTCGCGTTGCAAGACGCCATGCGCTAATTGGAACAGGCAGCAGTACGTGTGGCACTGATAAAGTGCACTGTCGCTTTTTATGGACAAACCAGTCACTTAATACTTTTCCTGCCGTGAGGGAATGCGTAAACTTCAACTGGTGAACCAGCGATGACATTGGCCACGTATGAAGCCCCAAAATGCTTAACGCGTCATAGTGGCTATGCTTGACGTGGCCTGCCACAGGGCCGTATTGAAGTAGATTGCTTCCGTGCACTCTGGGATCGAAAAAAAACATGTCATCTTCACACCAGTGACATACTGGCGTAGGACTTGCCTGATAACATAGCAAGCATGAAAGGTTCATAGTGTTGATTCCATCAACTTCCTTGAATTGTCGATTGTCGACCTGTTTTCATTATTTTGTGTTGCCTCAAAAACACGTGACTGCCTAAGGAGGTGTAAATGGAAAGTTTGCATACAAACGGCGAGCTTGTCACCCGTACTCAGGGTACAGGCGTAGATGTGGTTTTTCTTCATGGATGGGGTATGAACAGCGGGGCGTTCACGTCCTTTATTCCTTATCTAAGTGACAACTTTCGCGTCACCACGATTGACCTTCCTGGGTTTGGGGAAAACGCGGAATTTGTGCCATCACCTTATAATGTGGAAACGCTGGCCAGGGCTATTGTGAACGAATTACCCGATCAGTGTGTATTGGTTGGATGGTCGTTAGGTGGTCTTGTCGCGCAAAAAGTAGCGCTGCTCGCGCCAGAAAAACTAACAGGGCTGGTGACGATTGCCTCGACGCCGCGTTTTATAGCAGGCCCTTGCTGGCCGGGAATTGCAGCCGACTTACTCGCCATGTTTGAAACTCAGCTTGAGAAGAATTATCAGAAAACACTGGAACGCTTTTTGGCAATTCAAGCTATGGGTAGCGAAACGGCAAAGCAGGACATTAAGGCTATCAGAGAACAGGTAACCCAATTTCCTGATCCTGCTGAAGAAGCGCTTAAGAAAGGCTTACGTATTTTGTCTACTGAAGACATGCGCCAGGATGTGGGGCGGATAACCACACCTACTTTAAGACTGTATGGAAGATTAGATAGCCTAGTGCCAACCAGTGGAATAGATAGAATTTGCGAGCTCCATCCACAGGCTGACACTGTTGTTCTACCTCATGCATCCCATGCACCGTTTATTTCCCATCCTCAGCAAACCGCCGACATTCTGTTCCGTTTTGCCGCGGGTGTTTATCAGAAAAAGGCATCTTAACCCTGTGCTAATTATCAAGCTTCAATCGCAGCCTTGCTGGTAGATTGAAGCTTTTTACAATTTTTACTTTGGTTAAAAATCACCTGCTTACAAGAAGTTAATGCCAAGGTGTCGTCCACGTCTTTCCATTTGCGCGAAATTGGTTAATAATTGCACATGAGAGGTTAGAGGTAGAATATGGCAAGTATTGACGGTATCGGGGCAGGCTCTGCATTTACGGCAGCCCAATATGGTTTACAAAATGCAAGTGAAGGTATTTCGCAGGCAGCGTCGAGCATTGCTCAACGTACGGTTGAGGTTGCAGCGTCGCCGGCTCAACCTATAACACCTAATACTGACACCAATAGTACTACTCCCACTTCGTCGTCTGCTACATCCCGTCTGACTGACGATCTAATCGCGCTTAATGTAAACGAGCGAAATGCCCAAGCCTCAGCTAAAGTGCTGGGCGTAGCTGACGAAATGCTCGGCTCCATTATAGACGTAATGGCGTAAGTGAGGCGGTTAGGGTGAATATTGTCACGCCAATCCTCAACGCCATAGCTTATCCTACGGCTAACATAAATACAGAATCTGCGCGTAGAGATAACGTACAGCGAGAAACTATTCCTCAAGCGTCAGATTCCCAGCAAGGCGCTTCTCAAAAGGGCTTAGGGTCTGAAGCCGATAAGGCAAAAAGTCCAGGCCAGCCGCCAGCACCGGTTACTTATGAACGGCCTCAGGTACAAACGGAGCTTCAAGCAGCTTTTCAGAACGTTTTTGGGCAAGAGAAAGACAACGGGCAAGATGAGAGCGCAGGCAAACAGGACGCGCAAGACAGGCAGCAAAAGCAACAAGAGAAACAAGACGCCGCAGAAATTGAACAGTTAAAAGCTCGCGATCAAGAGGTGAGAGTTCACGAGCAAGCGCATGCGTCAACGGGCGGTCAATATGCAGGGGCGCCACAGTATGAATACACTACCGGCCCAGACAATAAGCGCTACGTTACCGATGGCGAAGTGTCTATTGATGTTTCAGAAGCCAAAACGCCTGAAGAAACTCTGAAAAAAATGGAGCAGGTACGTGCAGCCGCCCTCGCGCCAGCTGAACCCTCATCACAAGATTTAAAAGTCGCCGCTGAGGCATCTCAGAAAGCCACCGAGGCTCGTAGCGAGATTGCCAAAGGCCAAGCTGAAGTTGATTCAACCGAGTCAACACAAGGCAGCGTTAATGAAGCTGCTAACCCCCAAGAAGGTGGCACTGTTGCAGACACAGATACAAACCCGCAATCTGAAACAAGTGTAGACAGAGCTACCGACTCGGTAGCGGATATGGTTTTGGATACGCAGCCAACATTTGCAGATGTCACTTCTGCACAAGGTCTAGAGGCGAGTGAGTCTGAATTTATGCAGGCACGTATAGGTCGCATTCAAAACGCTTATTTACAGTCTTACACACCATCAAGAGAAGGTTTATCGCTTCAAGCATAATGCCTGAAAGTGGACTTAGCTGTGACAACCAGGCTAACTCTATTTGCACCTACCAACGCTCTTAATAATTATCTTTACTCAAGCAACAGTTGCCTATCATCAGTCGTGTTTACTTACGTACACGCGACATACCGATTTGGTATTTCTACGGTCTAGCCCACGGTAATGGTGAGCTAAACCGAGAGAAACACCGTCTATTTATCCAGAAGATTCTTAAATACAGAAGACATTAATAATCTAAAATTGCCTTGGTAAATGGGTATTTAGGTGAATCGCCAGTAATGTCTGAAAGCACCGAGTTCATGGTGTCTACATCGCTATCGAAGCCCCCATGAGACGTGGCGGCAGTGGCGTCGCCTTCTTTCCCTTCGCTGTATTTAAATGTCAGGTTAGAAAGGGGTTGATTAAATATGGCCATTCCTAACAGTGGCATCTCAGGTTTAGACTCAAACGCGTTTGAAACTAAATAAAGCAACGATTTTTGATAAATGCGCGCCACGTGATCGTCTTTTTCCAATGCTTCAGATAAGTTATATACCGTGGTCGACTCAATGTGTTTGCCCTGTATAAGCTCAGAGAGCGTGTCGTTAAATAAAGGGTAGCTAATGGCTGGCGCCAGTAGGTGCAGACTTTTAATCTTTATGCTTTCATCCACTTTAAACAGTCTAGATAAGCTATGCGCATGAAAAATAGAACCTGCAGAGTGACCCACGACGTGCAATTTAATATCTGGATTGTCTTTCAGGTAGGCGGCTAATTGAGTCAAGAAGTAAGTACCATCGGAAGTGGTACGGGTAAAAGGTGTACAGGCATCTGATTTCATTTCACGCCACAGTGCACCGCCTACTTTACGTGTCGCCCATTCCAGAATTCGGTCGGTATAATCAGTGAATGCTCCGACTTTGTTGCTAATTTCTTCATTTTTAAAGCCTAAAATATCCTTGAGTTCTTCTAGCATGCCCGTGTCATACATAAAATGAATGGGGTACACTCCGTTTTTAAGGAACGTATCCTTCATGGCGGCAATGCGTTTGGCAGAGGCTTTTATGCTATTTAAACCTCCATGTGCATATAGCATCACGTGCCGATGGTTACTGTCAGCAAGCTTTTCAATTATGGCATCAACATGATTTTTGTTGCTCCAGTATTTGCTTCTTGTATCAAAGTGACCATCGTCGAAGTGGACGAAGTGATCTTGAATACTCACTCGCGGTGTAGAGCGGGAAAATAACCCCTGTGCAATAGAGCGGGTAGCTTGGTGATAGGTCCCTGTACCTGAAATAGGAAGCGCAAGCTGAACGACCCAAGCATCCATAACATTTAAGGCCCAGTCATCGTAACGCCAAAGTGCCAGCCCTGACTTTTTCCAATCCGTCCCCCAGGAGTTTTGGACCCAGAACCCTTCATCGTTGTAGCCTACAATGGCAAACGCATGACCACCTATAGGCTCCGGTCTTAACTCTATGACATCGCCTTCACGGTCTTGCCAGCCTTCGTGAATTCTTGCAGACACAAAAATAACGCCCACTTCATTAAGCGCGGCGTGAAAATCGCTGATTTCCCGTTCAATGCGATAATAAGCCCCTAACCGGTGGTTGCTGGCATTATTAGCAATGGCTAGGGTCATTTCAAACTCGTTGCTGTGCTTTATATCTTCAGTTAGTGAGTAGTTACATACTCCGCTGTTATACCAGCCTTTAATCGCACCGCGGCAGCTTGAGCCCTCGTAGGCTTCGCCTAACCATTCATCGTGACGTTTGGCCATAGCATAAAGCATCCACGGGCTAACAGTATGTTTTCGGCCCTGCTGACGGTAAATGAAATTGATGGTTGCCGCCAATGCGAAGCCCGTACAGGCACCATCTTTCCCTTGATCTAAGATAACCAAATTGCCCGGCGGGTCGATAAAAGGCTTAAGTGGCGTGAGATTTGGTTGGTAATAACGATCCCTAAGGTCGGGGTAATCGGCGCTGACATTCAGCATATTTTTTGAGACAGGCGAGTTCATAAAATCATCCTTTGATTAGGGCAAATGAACCTTGCTGTACAGACAGGTGAAACGTTCGTACACCAAAGGTCGAAAGCCCTTAGCTCATTACGGTTGTCCGAAAGTGCTGCCTTGAAAAAGGCTGTGGTCAAATGAGCGACATTACCTTCGTCAAACGTGAAGGCATTTACAGCATGTCAACGGCCTCGCTAAACGCTAACAACATACGAACTTCGGTTTCGGTGTGACCCACACCTTTTCATTGTTTCGGTATTTTGTAGTTTGAGACTCTTTATTCAAGAGTATCAGGGCGCATGAATTTCCATGCGTCCCATCTAATGTAACACAAACTAATGTAGCAAAAACGGTAGTTACAATGGAAGTGCGATACGAAAAGGGCGTGTTAGTGAACTAACACGCCCTTTTGTAAACAAGAGTAAGTAATGGTTAAGCGCTACCGTTTACTTTTTCGCTTTAGCAAAGGCATCGGCAAAGGCGTTGCCCATAGCGCTATTTTGAGGTTGGCTATTGCGATTGCCGCCACCCTGATTTGAACGAGGGTTTGCTTTTGCGTTAGCACGCCCAGCCCCTTTACTTTGTGGTTTTCCTGCTGCCGGTTTGCCGCCTGCATTATTGCTTTGACTCGGTGTGTCGTCTAAGCGCATGGTGAAGGAAATACGCTTGCGCGGTACGTCTACTTCAAGCACTTTTACTTTAACGATATCGCCCGCTTTGACCACCTCGCGAGGGTCTGAGATAAACTTGTTAGTGAGTGCTGAAATATGCACCAGTCCATCTTGATGCACGCCTACATCAACGAACGCGCCAAAGTTGGCAACGTTGCTAACCACACCCTCTAAAATCATGCCTGGTTTAAGGTCGTTAATGGTTTCAACGCCTTCTTTAAACGCGGCAGTTTTAAACTCTGGACGGGGATCGCGGCCTGGTTTATCCAGCTCTTTTAGAATGTCTTTAACGGTTGGCAAACCGAATGCATCGCTGGTAAAGGTGTCTGGCGACAGGCTTTTTAGCAGCTCGGTATTGCCGATGATGTCGTTAACCGCAACAGCGGTAGTATCAACAATCTTATCTACCACTGGGTATGCTTCTGGGTGAACCGCAGAGGCATCAAGTGGGTTGGTGCCGTTTACAATGCGAAGGAAACCCGCCGCTTGCTCAAAGGCTTTAGGCCCTAAACGTTCTACTTTCAATAGCGCTTTACGGTCTGGGAAAGCTCCGTTGGTGTCTCTGAAATTAACAATGTTATGCGCTAGAGTTTTATTTAAGCCCGATACGTAGCTTAACAGCGCGGGCGAAGCAGTGTTCAAGTCAACCCCGACAGCGTTTACACAGTCTTCAATAACACGGTCTAGCGACTTGCCTAACTGGCTTTGGCTTACGTCATGCTGATATTGGCCGACACCAATGGCTTTTGGCTCAATTTTTACCAGTTCCGCTAACGGGTCTTGCAGGCGTCGAGCAATAGACACCGCACCGCGAATTGACACATCAAGGTCAGGTAATTCCTTTGAGGCAAGCTCAGAGGCTGAATACACCGATGCACCCGCTTCACTGACCATAATTTTTTGTGCGGTAAGCTCGCTGTTGTTCTTGAGCATTTCGCCTACAAGCTTGTCGGTTTCGCGCGAGCCTGTACCGTTGCCAATGCTGATCAAATCTACCTTGTATTGCTTGCACAACGTGGTGAGCGTACGAATAGACTTATCCCATTGATTTTGTGGTGCATGTGGGAAAATTGTGTTGGTTGCGACCACCTTACCCGTGCTGTCTACTACCGCTACCTTAACACCGGTTCTCAAACCAGGATCAAGGCCCATAGTCGTTTTCGCACCAGCAGGCGCAGCCATCAACAGGTCGTTTAAGTTTTTAGCAAATACTTCAATGGCTTCTTCTTCTGCACGCTCTCTAAGGGCGCTGAATAGCTCAGTTTCCATGTGTAAACCAATTTTGATTTTCCACGTCCACTGTACAACCTGTGCCAAGAAGTCATCTGCGCCACGGCCGCGGTGCATAATATCGTAGTGGCTGGCAATAATGTGTTCGCAATGCGACGGGCCGTTGTCTTCTGACTGCGGATCGGCATCTAGCTGAATGTGAAGCATGCCTTCGTTACGGCCTCTGAACATTGCCAGCGCGCGGTGAGACGGCACGTTCTTGTACTTCTCACTGTGTTCAAAATAGTCTTTATATTTGGCGGCTTCTTGTTCTTTACCTGGCACTACGGTGCTTTTTACATAGGCGTTTTCAGTTAGGTACTTACGCACTTTTGCTAATAGCGCAGCGTCTTCGGCGAAGCGCTCCATTAAAATATAGCGGGCGCCTTCTAACGCTGCTTTTGTATCAGCAATGCCATTTTCTGCATTAACGTATTCGCTTGCTGCACTTTCAGCATCGGTATCAGGATGAGTAAATAAGGCATCAGCTAAAGGTTCGAGGCCTGCTTCAATAGCAATCTGGCCTTTAGTACGCCTGCGAGGTTTGTAGGGTAAGTACAAATCTTCCAGGGTAGTTTTGCTGTCTGCACTGGTGATGCTGCTTTTAAGCTCGTCGGTCAGTTTGCCCTGTTCCTCAATCGATTTAAGAATAACATCGCGGCGCTCTTCAAGCTCTCGCAAGTAAGTTAAGCGCTGCTCTAGGGTACGCAGCTGCGTGTCATCAAGGCCTTGTGTCACTTCCTTTCTATAACGCGCGATAAAAGGTACGGTAGCCCCTTCATCAAGAAGTTTAACGGCGGCAGTTACTTGCGAAGGTTGAACGCTAAGTTCATCTGCAATTTTATTGATAATCATAAGTCGCTCTAAGATACTAAAAATTCGCGTTAGGCAATGGCGAATAAACGGTGTGCGAAAGGCTTATATACACAGCGTTCGTAGTGAAAATATGAGCGGTGAGTATATCACCGCGGTGTAGGGGAAGTCGTCTGATCATTGCGTCATCAACGAGTAATTTATTGGCGCATATCACGGTTCACAATTTGTCTGTTGAATCGTACCAAATACGGTTTATCCACCACTCTTTGGTGCCCGTTTCGGTCTTCACAACAAACTCATCGTCTTCTTCTTTGCCCAGCAATGCTCTCGCCATAGGAGAGTCGATAGAAATGTAGTCTTTTCGGCCGAAAATTTCATCGTAGCCTACGAGCCTTAGTTCCATCACTTTGCCCGCGTCATTTTCAATTTCGACCCAGGCGCCAAAGAAGACTTTTCCTTCTTGCTGTGGGTCGTAGTCCACAACCTTAAGGTTTTCCAAGCATTTGCGAAGATAGCGCACGCGGCGGTCTATTTCTCGCAGCTTCTTCTTATTGTACTGATAGTCGGCATTCTCGCTTCTGTCACCAAGGCTAGCTGCCCAAGTTACTTTGCGAGTTATTTCTGGCCGTTCTTCACGCCACAAGAAATCCAGTTCTTGCTTTAACTTTAAATAGCCCTTTCGAGTGATAAGCGGTGTTTTCACAATGTCCTATAAATAATCCAGCTAATTACCCTTACTTTATGTGGGTAATAAGGCAAAACGCAATCTTTCTGTATGCCAAAAAGTGACAAAGTGAGTAGATTGAATAATTATTGAACATAAACCTTTCACGTAGTGTCGTAGTATAAATAGTATTCTAATTATTAGGGGATATGAATGCGTAACAGGATACCTGTGTTGAACCGTCGAAGGTCGGGGAACGACCCGTTCCAAACCAGCGGTACTATCATTGGTTTCATGCTGTTTTTAAGCGGTGGGCTGTTATTACTCTATGCCTTACTTGATATTGTTGTTCGCTTAAAGAGTATGCAAACAGTGGTATATTTAATTTTGGGCTGTGCCATGTATAAGGTTGGGCAGTCGCTACTAAATCACTTTGCTACGTTCAAAGTACACACTGAAAGACGACGCGCACCACAGCGTTAAAACCTTTAGTTTTAAGACGCTATTTTTAAGGCTAAATTGTTACAAGAAAATGCAGTTTCTACCGTGAAATTTTACCACTTTAGACTAAGCTTAATAATGTAATTCGAGGCACCAAGCATATTGAATAACCCATTTTACTATCTGGGTACGCGCGTGGTGAAAATCCACTGGCTCGTAGGGAAAAGGTAAGCAAGGATCACGCTGACTCACTAAAACAAAAAAGCCGACGCTATGCGTCGGCTTTCTCTTTTTTTAAAAACACTGACTTATTCTTCTGATGCTTCAGCTTCAGGCTTAACCACTTCTAGTAGCTCAACGTCAAAAATAAGCGTTGAGTTAGGCGTGATAGCACCCGTTGAACGTGCGCCGTATGCAAGCTCAGATGGAATGTGGAAGCGGTATTTCGCGCCTTCCTTCATTAGCTGAACACCTTCCGTCCAACCTGCAATAACGCGGTTAAGAGGAAATTCTGCTGGCTCTCCACGCTTGTATGATGAGTCGAACTCTGTGCCATCTAACAAGGTGCCACGGTAGTGAACTTTAACCATGTCTGTCGCTTCTGGGCTTGCACCCTCGCCTTCTTCAAGTACTTCGTACTGAAGACCAGATTCTGTCGTTACCACACCTTCTTTCTTACCGTTTTCTTCTAGGTAAGCTAGGCCTGCTTCAATGTTTTTCTCAGCGGCTTGTTCCGCCATTTCCTGCTGCTTAGCACGAAGCACTTCTTCGCCCTGTTGAGCGATTTGCTGAATCTGCTCTGGCGTAAACTTAAGGGTGTCGTTTAGACCGTCTTTAAAGCCTTGTTGTAGCGCATCTTGGTCTAGTGTTAAGCCTAGTTGCTCTTGTTGTTCGGCACGGTTGCTAACAAACAAACCCATGCTTGCGCCCATGGCGTAAGCTTGCTTTTGCGTATCTGTCATTTCTTCTGCTGAAACAGAAGTTGTTTTTGCACTATCAGCGCTTGTAGAAGCGGCCTCATCAGATGTATTTGGCTGGCAAGCGAAAAGGCCTAGCGCAGCGATAGTAGATAAGGCAACGAGCGACTTCTGCATAAAAACGTCTCCATAAATTTTTATCATCATGCGTCTATGTCTATACTGCTGCATCCAAGGCAGTGTGCACGATAGTTAAAGATGCGTGATCCATGCTATGTTAAACCTAGCATTTACAAAGCGAAACCCATTTGATTATGTTTAGGTCTCAAATGTTCCATAGAATAGCGTTACTCATCGTACTTATAAGTAATTCCATGGGATGCTCTGTCCCTGATACTACGCCAATACAACAGTGGCGTCATGTAGAAGAAGGCGCTTATGCCGCAGATATTTCTACTGATGGTACGTTAGCGGTTGTCTCTGGCGTAAATAATGGAATAAATGTGTGGCGTATAGGGCAAAGTGAACCGCTCTATCATTGGAGCCACCAAGGTGAAGGCGATAACCTCGTTATGTCAGTGCACATAGGCGCTGACAAACACTACGTTGTTACCGCTGACCGAGAGGCTTTCGCATTATGGAGTTTAGAGACCGGCGAGCCTGAAGGTTTTTGGCGTATTGACGAGTCATCTATCCGAGATGTTGTAGTTACCAATAATGGTAATGGTATTTTGGTGGCGCGTTCGAATGGTAAAATCATGTACTTTGAACCCCGAACCTCTCGCCGACTGGAGTTTTTAGGGCATCAGGAAAAGGTCAACTCTATTGATATATCACCAAATGGTAAGTTTGCACTTACTGGTGGTAATGACTACATCGCCTATTTGTGGAGCACTGATACAGGGCAAATAATTCATACTTTCACCCACCCAACACGAGTCACGAAAGTGGCGCTCGATGACGAAGGACGCTTTGCTTTTACCGCTGACAGCCAAAGTAAGTCGCAAGTTTGGAATGTGCAAACCGGGCAGCCTGTGGCATCCCTCAAATATGCAGCGCGTCAGAAAATCTTCACAGACGTTGAATTTTCCAATGATGGTCAGTTTTTACTAACAGGCTCTCCCGCCAGAAAAGTGTACCTATGGGATTTGAAAACTGGCGAGCAAGTGCAGTCCATACAGGTTGCATCAAGAGAGACAGTTTCACCGCCGACCGCAGTTGTGTATGGCGTCGCCTTCCTTCTCAATGATAATATATTGTCTATAAGCAGTAGTGGCCTTGCCGAAGAATGGCAACGAGAGAGATAGAGAATTTACATGACAGATAAAAGCGCTGAGCATTTACAACAGCAAATAGATAGCGCGAATAGCTATATAGAAGAGCTTCAAACCAAAGTAGCCTTTCAAGAGCACACTATTGAGGCGCTAAACGACGCACTGTCTTCGCAACAAAAGCAACTCGATGATTTAGCTTTTAAAGTACGCCATGTGGTCGACCGCGTGAAGTCTATCGAGCCGTCTAACATTGCTAAGCAGTCAGAAGAAACCCCGCCTCCACACTATTAATCAAAGTGACGCGCAACGATAATTAAGCCGCCCCACTCATTGTGGCAACATTAAGGGCGGTTTGTCTGTTTTACGGTTGCGTATAAATAAAACATCGCGCGCTAGTTTATCTTGTTATGACTTAGGCGAAGTCATCATTTAGCCTGAAAATGCAATTGAATTACACTTGCGCCCTATACATTGGCTCCAGTTAAGGTGAGCCTTTATTTTCCCTATTTAAGAGAGTGAATTATGAGCGATTTTGATATGGATGCGTTTGACAGCATCGACTTTGACTCTGTTGAGCAGTCAGTAGCAGAAAAGCAAGCTGAAAAAGATAAGCAAGAAAGCCAAGAAATAGAGGGCATGCGCGACGGTGCCAACGATTGTGGCGATAGCTGCACTATCTAACATTGATAGAGCTTAACAGCTAGGGCTCTCAACGAGCGGAGCCCTCAGATGCTTTCAATTTATCCAGCTCAAGTCTATCCAGCTCTACACTTTTCTCCACATCGCCCTTAAAAGCTTTAACAAAGGCGTTTTTTAAGATGGCAACAAATGCTTCCCACGTTTGCGTATCCGGATTTGAGAGGTCACCCTCAATAGGAATGCGTGTAGCAATTTGGTCTTCGCTCTGGTTTTCAAACAACTCGGTAATAAATGCAGAAATGGCTTCAATGCTACCTTCAATAAAACCGTCGCCGTCACGTTCAATATCACCTTTCCAAGAGAACACTTCTACGTTGTGCAAAATGGGTTTGATATAGCCCTTTACTCTCCCTTCATTAGACGCTACTTCAGCGGCGAGGGTAAGTGTGCCGGCTTCTAAGTCAAACGGCGCGTAAGTATCGAGCAGGTTCTTAAAGTTAACCAAACCTACATTGTCAGCTTGAATATCAACATCGAAGGTCGGATTTTGGGTTGAAGGATTTAACTTGGCATTTAAGGAAATCGTACCTTGCTCAGCAGTTTGTCCTTGCGCTTTAGCGGTGGCTACGCGCGAGTCTGACAAGTTATCGCTATTAACCAAGTTATTCACTTCAAGCTGAATATCGTGAAGCGCAATATCGATAGCCGGTGATGTATCAGGGTTGTGAAAAGCTATTTTTCCGTTGTTAATAGTGAGTTTGTCAATGCGTAACGGAAAAAGTTGATTGGCGATATATAGCCAATTTTCATTCTTGCCTGACTGGCTTTTTTCTTCCGTGTTACCGTCTACAAAGTTAATTTCGGGGGAGTTAACAATAACTACGCCTACTGCAGCGCCTTTGAAAAGTTGAGACCAAGAAAGCGTAAACTCCACATATTCTGCCTTGAAAAGGGGGCGGTCCACCTGTCCGTTCGCCTTATAAAGCAATACATGCTCTAAACTATATGCGCCACGCCATAGCATCAAATCTACATCGCCTACGCGGCCGTTGTACTCTTTTGACTGACTCAGCGTTGTGTTGATGTAAGACGCGGCTGCATAAGGCAGGTAAAGCCGTATGGCTATAAGCACAACTAACAAGCCTAGAAGCACATAGCAGATACGTTTTTTAGCAAGTTTCATATTTCACTCCTTTACGTAGGAAATACAAAAATTATGCCTGTGGAACCTCTTTCGCTAGGTGACAGGGAGAGCCACTGCTGGCGGGGGATGTGGAGAATGCTTGAAAAAGCCTGAGTACCGAATCGTGAGGAGTTACACAGGCTTAATGGTAAGATTTACTGAGGCGTGGGTAGGAATGCTAGTGAGGTTTGAAGATACCAATCACATTCTCGTTAGTTCGCGTGGCGGCACTAACTTTCTCGTCAGTTTGCGCTTCGTTATAACCACACGCTACGCACTCCAGCTTTTCTACGTTATTTTCAAAATACAACGAAATCGTATCTAGCTCTTGGCATTTCGGGCACGTAGCCCCTGCAACAAAGCGGCGTTTTACACGTTTTGACATACATACACCTTTGGGGAATTTCGCGATTATTATACCTTGAAATGGTAAGTGTTGATCAGCTTTTACCTTAAGTTTTTGATATTATACGCGCCCTAGTTTGTTCCATCACAGGTTACTCATGATAAAGCTTTCAAATGTATCGCTACTTCGCGGCCGCAAAATGCTGCTAGAAGAGGCGTCGGCGCAGGTTTTTCCAGGCCACAAAGTGGCACTGATCGGCAGTAATGGCTGCGGAAAGTCCACGCTATTTGCCTTGCTGAGAAGTGAATTGAGTGTCGATGCCGGCGACTGCAGTGTACCGAGTGATTGGAGAATAGTAAGTGTGGCGCAGGAAACGCCCGCAACCAACCGAACAGCATTAGACTACGTGGTGGACGGTGACAAACATTTACGGGAGTTACAGGCCCAATTAGAAGCCGCAGAACACAGCGGTGATGGCGTTAAAATTGGCCAAATTCACGGTCAACTAGAACAAGCTGGGGCGTACGATGTGGAATCCCGTGCAGCGACTATTCTGTCAGGTCTTGGTTTTACAAATACGCAGCTAAGTGCGCCAGTTAGCGATTTTTCAGGTGGTTGGCGAATGCGCCTAAACCTAGCTCAAGCGCTGCTTTGCCCTTCAGACTTACTGCTCCTTGATGAACCTACTAACCACTTAGACTTAGATGCGGTCATATGGCTAGAGAAATGGCTTCAACGCTATGCTGGAACGCTATTGCTGATTTCTCACGATAAAGCCTTTATCGACAATACCGTTGCGCAAATTATCAGTGTTGAGCAACAAAAGCTTATCACTTACACAGGTAATTACTCGGCCTACGAAACCCAGCGTGCTGAACGTATTCGCTTACAGAACATTGAATATGAGAAGCAACAGCAAAAAGTGGCGCACCTCAACTCGTTTATTACCCGTTTTAAAGCTAAAGCGAGTAAAGCTAAGCAAGCGCAAAGCCGTATTAAACAGTTAGAGAAAATGGAAACCTTACTGCCAGCGCATATGGCTAGTCCGTTTAGCTTTTCCTTCGCACCACCATCTGCGCTGCCTAACCCGCTTGTGCAAATGGAAAAGATTCAGCTGGGTTACGACGACCATATTGTGCTTCAACAGGTGAAACTCAATTTAGTACCAGGCAGCAGAATAGGTCTTCTAGGTAGAAACGGACAGGGTAAGTCTACGCTAATCAAACTATTGGCGGGAGTGCATGCGCCAAAGCAAGGTATTTTTAATACGGCTAAAGGCCTGAAGATTGGTTACTTTGCTCAGCATCAGTTAGAAACATTAGACGCTAACGCTACCCCGCTTCTTCACTTGCAGCGCATTGACGAAAAAGCTACAGAACAGCAGCTTCGCGACTATCTTGGTGGTTTTGGGTTTAACGGCGATGAAGCGCTTGCTCCTGTTGCGCCTATGTCGGGTGGTGAAAAGGCGCGCTTAGTATTGGCGTTGATCGTTTACCAAAAGCCTAACCTACTCCTGCTGGATGAGCCTACCAACCACTTGGATTTAGAAATGCGCCATGCGCTTAATATTGCGCTTCAAGGTTTTGAGGGGGCAATGGTGCTGGTATCGCACGACCGCTTCTTACTTTCCTCGGTATGTGAAGACTTCTATCTGGTAGACAGTGGTGAAGTTGAGCCATTTAAAGGTGACTTAGACGACTATCGCGACTGGATTCTAAAGCAGCAGGCTGCGGAAAAGGCCAAAGCTAATAGCGATGCCAAAAATGAAGCGCAGCAAGAAGCGGGGATGCAGGGTAAAGCAGAGCGCAAAATAGATCGAAAAGAGGAAAAACGCCGCGAAGCCGAATTCAGGCAAAGCGTAGCGCCGCTTAAAAAAGCCATTGAAAAACACGAAAAAGCGATGGACAAATTAAGCGCTTCCTTGGCAGAAGTGGAAGCGTCTCTTGCTGATACATCTCTTTACAGCGAAGACAAAAAAGCGGAGCTTATGAGTTTGCTCGACAAGCAAACCCAGTTCAAGCAACAGCTTGAAGAAGAAGAGATGGCATGGCTAGATGCCCAAGAGCAGATTGAGTTAAAACGAGATGAATACGACAATGCCAACGCTTAACATCGATAGCAGTGCGTTTTGGGAATACAGTGTTTCTCGTTATACCAAAGGCGATATGGCCCCCCTTGCACTTCTACTGCAAGACAATCACAGCGTAAATGTAAACGTTCTCTTGCTGATTTGCTGGTGTTTGGAGAATAATGTCATTATTAACCTTCCCCAGCTTAAGGCAGTTATCGCGGCATCAAAGGCAACGGAAGAAAAACTAAAGGTCCACCGCGCGAAACGCAAAGCGGCACACCCTGAAAAAGGGGGAGACCAAGCGGATTATGACGCGCTCAAAGCGCTAGAATTAGAGCTTGAAAGACAGCAACAGCACGATATTGTCGCGTCGTTCAATGAGCAGCCGGTCACGCATCTGGGCCTGGGTCAATCAGTATCGTCTAATGTATTTAACGCGTCTATTGCTGCGTTTATTAACGCATACGGACTGCGTGACATCAGCGAGGCGCGACAATTAGTAAGCCTCGTGGTTAATCAATTATCGTAAAAACACAATAAGAAAATACAATGAGTAAATCAGCGCTATCGCATGGAAAAATAATAAAAAGTAGCTTTAAGGTGCCAGGGTGGGCAAAGAACCGTCATGTGCAAACCATATGGCCGCGTTTTATTCAAAAGCGTTTACCACTGTCTTATGACATGGAGCGACTAACCTTACCAGACGACGACTTCGTAGACGTGGCATGGGGGCCGAATCCACAGGAAACGTCAGGGATTGTGGTGATGTTTCATGGCTTAGAGGGCAGCATTAAGTCCCATTATGCGAACGATATGATGGCGCAACTTTCGGTAAATGGCTGGCAGGTAGTGATGATGCACTATCGCGGCTGTAGCGGCGTACCCAACCTTAAAGCGCGCGCTTACCACAGCGGGGAAACAGAAGATCCCAGCTTTTTTCTAGAATGGCTACACGATAAATTCCCGCGCATCCCCAAGGTTGCGATTGGCTTCTCTCTTGGCGGTAACATGTTGTTGAAACTGTTAGGCGAAAACCCTGCACAAAAGTGGCTTAAAGCGGCGATTGCCATTTCTTCGCCCCTTAAACTTTCCGAGTGCGCTAAATCAATTAATCAGGGCTTTTCCCGCGTCTACCAAAAGTATTTACTTACTAGCATGAAAGATACGCTGCGTAAAAAGATGGAGTACATCGATTATCGCAAGCTTATACAGCTAACAAAAAGTGACGTGGAAGAGATTACCAGTTTTACTCAATTTGACGAGAAGGTCACAGCGCCCCTACATGGCTTTGCAGATGCACAAGATTACTATGAAAAGTGCAGTGCCTACCATTTCTTAAGCGCGATCCACTGCCCTACGCTAGTGCTGCATAGCATCGATGATCCCTTTATGAATCACTTAATTGTGCCTAAGGAAGAGGAGCTTGCGCGGAATGTTACTGTAGAGCTAAGTGAGCGAGGTGGACACGTTGGGTTTATGCAGGGCTCTATATTAAATCCGAAAGTGTGGCTGCATGAGCGCGTGAAGCGCTTCGTCAGTGAAGCTTTACCTGTTGATGCGACGTGTAGCTATATTAGTCGTTAATTCAACGCTAACGCTTACGTCATCTAAACTCATCTAATCGCTTTTTTAATCAGGAGAGTGAATGATAATTCCCATTGATGCATTAGAAGCCGATACCCTTTATAGCTTGGCAGAGTCCTTTGTATTGCGTGAAGGCACTGACTATGGCGAAGAAGAGGTTGCGCTTGATGTAAAAGTTCAGCAGGTGCTAGACAGGCTTAAATCTGGCGATGCGGTGTTGGTATACTCTGAGCTTCACGAGAGTGTGGATATAAAACGAAAAGAAGATATTCAGCCGAGCGACACGACGGAATAAAAGGCTTCACGGAAAAGTAGCAGTCACTTTGGTGATACAGATATAAAAAAGCCGGGTCGAGCAACCCGGCAACCTACCTGAGGAGAGGGAGGCTTAGAACGCGTATCGAGCAGTAACCTGCATAATGTCTAAATCATCAATGACTTTGTAGTTAGCACCTACAGCCCACTGTGGCGTGATGTAATAGTTAGCGCCTACTTTAAATGTCGCTTCACCATCGTCTACGTCGTAATAGCCGATTTCACCAGCCAGCTCTACTTGCTCTGTAATCATAGAGCGAAGACCCGCATTGATGCTGTAACCTGTTTCGTCATTAACGTCACCGTCAATACGCTCTAGATTCGCGCCAAAATATGCATCTGTCGTAGCATTTACTGGTAAACGGTAACCAGCACCTAGTGTTAGCATGTCAAAGTCAAAGCTGCCTTCTTCAAAGAAGCTATATTCGCCGTTTAGGTACCAGTTACTATTCAAAAGGTACTTACCGTTAACCGTCAAACCATCTGGTTCAAATGACTCATTATCGTCAAAGTCCATTTTGGTGTAACCACCTTCTACGTAACGCCAGTCTGGCTTGTCAGCCATTGCTGAAAGAGGAAGTGTCGCTGCAGTTAAAGCAGCAATAAGTGTGATTGATTTACGCATGTGATAACTCCTTAGTATGTTCAGTAACCCCCCTTACGTTGCTTCCGTCCATTTCAGACTTTCTGCAAAAATTGTTGTAAGGCGGCGCGTTTATAGCGCGCAACAAAGCGTTACTGGGTTGATGGTCAAAGAAACGAAAACCGTCTTCATGCCATCGTTTATTTCCGTTAAGAAATGTTGTCCAACTTATTTATCAATAGGATGAATAGCAAAGCGTTTGCCAACTTCGATTAAATTCACTAAAAACTGCGGTGAATTATTGCCTATGTCATTGATATTTAATGGTTATATTTTTATCTGGCGATTGATTTTTCACGCCATCAATTTTTGTTAAGCGCTTATTTTTAAACTTTGCGGTCGAATTGGCACGGACAACTGTCTCTAAAAAACAACAGTTATCCTTTTGTCTAACTCACTGGACATTTTTACAACGAAATAAATAGCAAGAAGCCTGAATAAGGGTTTGTTTAAGTTGTTGTATTTAATAATAAAAGAAAAAATTGGCAGCTGGTTTTTCGTATTGGAACATCTTTTGCTGAAGCCCTTGTGTGTTATCCAACATTCACTTAAGCCTATCGGCAGGGAATTCGGTTGTTCACCATGTCAGTGAATTGGAAAGGAATAGAGCGCCTTTCCCGTGTGGTTTCTATCAGTACGGCTTTTCGCAACTAGCACCGCTTAACAGCGGAGGCGGGTAAACGAGGTACTGGTGACCATCTGGATAACCATTGTTTTCATAAGGAGAGGACAAATGGCTAAGCCAGTTTCAATTTTCGGTAAAGAATTTCAAGCTACTGCAATACAGCATCGCAAGCCGATGCTGTCACGTGTTTTTATCGCGATTAGCAGTATCATCGCATTAGTTACCTTTCAACATGCTGTTGCCACCGAGGTTAATGACACCAATCAACCTCAAAAAGCGTCGCCCGTTCTTCAATCTATTATTGATGCTGCGCGCGCCTCGGCGACAGAGAGCTATGAGCAGGACGATCACGGATTAAACAGCAAGCTTAAAGAAATTGATTATACAACCTATCGATCAATTCGCTTTAAACCCGAGCAGAGTTTGTGGCATGGCGAAAATGACTACGAACTGCAGTTTTTTCACCCCGGCTTTCTATATGAATATCCCGTTACTATTCACACCATTGGTGAAAGTAATAAGCCTGAGCGCTTAGCGTTTAACAGTGACATGTTTAACTACGATGGGTCCGCATCGGGTTTAGCAGGGTTGACGGATGAAAAGTCAGGGTTCGCTGGTTTTCGTGTCCATTATCCTATTAAGAACGAAGAGTACAAAGATGAGTTCGCTGTATTTCTTGGCGCATCTTACTTCCGTCTTGTGGGAAAAAATCAAGTTTACGGTATTTCCGCACGTGGCTTGGCCATTGATACCGCACTAGCGAAGGGCGAGGAATTTCCTCACTTTACAGAGTTTTGGATTATTGAGCCTAGCAAAGGCAAACCCATCACAATTTATGCGCGCTTGGAAAGCCCTTCTGTGGCGGGGGCGTACAAATTTGTGATTCAGCCTGATGTCGACACCAGCGTTAAGGTAGAAAGCTGGCTGTTCGCCAGAGACGATGTAAATAAGCTGGGCATCGCACCATTTACCAGCATGTTTTTGTATGGCGAGAACACGGAAAAGCGCCATGACGACTACCGCCCAGAAGTGCACGACAGTGATGGTGTACTAATGGTGACGCACGCTGATGAAGAAATTTGGCGTCCTCTGACTAATCCTGCTCGCCTTCAAGTAACGTCGCTAAGCGACGCTAGCCCAAAAGGGTTCGGCATGCTTCAACGCGACGGCAAGTGGGATAATTACTTAGATGCAGAGGCCAATTACCACCTTCGTCCAGGGCTTTGGGTTACCCCTGAAGCAGGCTTCGAGAAAGGCCGTTTAGAAGTAGTGGAAATTCCCACAAAGTCTGAGATTCACGACAACATCGTAGCGTTTTGGACTCCTGACAAGCCGTTTAAAGCTGGCGAGTCATTGTACTTTGCTTACGAACTTAAAACCGTAGAGCAGAACCCTTTTGTCAGCGAACTGGCCTCTGTCGTGCGCACCCGTCAGGGCAAAGCCGTGTTGCCGGGTGATGAGTTCAAAGACGACGCTTTAAGTACTACTAGGCAGTTCAGCGTGGATTTTAGTGCACCCTCTGACATCGCTTTTGATAACGAGTCGATGAAGCTAGTAGTGCAAGGCACTAACGGCACAATTTCCCAGCAACGTCTTTATCCCGTTGCTGATGGGCAAGAGTGGCGCACAACCTTTTTTGTAAAGCCGAAAGAGAAGCAAACGGTAGATATGCGCGCTTACATTGAAAAAGACGGTAAACGTGTGAGTGAGGTTTGGAATTATGTCTACCAACCAAAATAGTCGCGCAAATACATCGGTAATCAATGAGGCTAAAGCCGTGCCTCAGGTTAAAAGTGATGCCACTACCCGTGGGTCACATTTCATCTTAAAAGGAGAGCATATGCGTTTGTTTATCATGGCAATGCTAGTGATTCCAAGCACGGCACTGGCCGGTTGGAGTTTATACGAGATATTTTTACCTAACGGCCTGACTAATTTAGAGATTGCTCAGTTAGGTTTGGGGCTAACCCTGTTCGCCTGGTTATGCATGGCGTTTTGGACAGGCATTATTGGCTTCTTCTTACAGCTATTTAATATTGATCCGCTAAGCCTGCGCAGAAATCAAGCGCAGCCGGATGCTTCTGCTCCATTAACGCAAAAGCACGCTGTGGTCATGCCGGTTTATAACGAAGATACCCGCCGTATTATGGTGGGTTTTGAGGCGTGTATTCGCGAGCTTATGGAAAGTGAGAACCGCGCCAAGTTTGACTTTTTCATGCTTAGCGACACACGCGATATGGAAAAAGCAGATGCAGAGTTACGCGCTTTTAGCCGATTAAAGAAACGTTTGGGTGCCTTCTCTAGCCAAGTGTTTTATCGTCGTCGCGAACAAAACCTGCACAGAAAAGTAGGTAACCTTAAAGAGTTTTGTGAACGCTGGGGCGCAAATTACGAGTCGATGATTGTGTTAGATGCCGACAGCGTAATGAGCGGCGAACGTATGCAAGACTTAGCCCGACGTATCGAGCAAAACCCTGATACGGCGTTAGTGCAGACCATTCCAATGCCGGTGCGTCAAAACACCTTCTTTGGCCGTTTTGTTCAGTTTGCTGCTCACCTGTACAGCCCAATGTTGGCAACAGGGCTATCGTTTTGGCAAACGGACAGCGCGAACTATTGGGGTCACAACGCGATCATTCGTATTGCTCCATTTATGCAGCACTGCGGGCTGCCAACCCTTGAAGGGCGCGCTCCCTTTGGCGGCGAAATATTAAGTCATGACTTTGTTGAGGCCGCGCTGCTGCGCCGTGCTGGCTGGCAGGCATACTTGCTTACCGACACTACGGGCAGTTATGAAGAAGTGCCAAGTAATATTGTTGACTATGCTATTCGCGACCGCCGTTGGGTGCAGGGCAACATACAGCATTTAGGGCTACTGAATGTGAAAGGCCTTAAAATGGCAAACCGCCTGCACTTCTTGTTTGGCGCGTTTGCGTACATTTCCTCACTCATACTGTTTTGTATGTTGGCGCTAGGCACGGCAGATGCGCTGATACGCGCCACGTCAGTGCCGGAGTTCTTCGTATCTGAATATCAGCTATTCCCTAGTTGGCAGATAGCGCGCCAAGACATGATGATGGTAACCATGTGGGGTACGGCTGCCCTATTGTTCTTACCTAAAATTTTGGGCATCACGTTGGCCTTGATGAAACGTCGTAGCGAGTTCGGTGGTGCGTGGTCTTTGCTTAAAGGGGCAACGATAGAACTCGCCATGGCTGTGCTAATTGCGCCACTAATGATGTTCTATCACAGTTATTTTGTTATCAGCGTCTTCATTGGCCACTCAGTCAAATGGGAAGCGCAAGAGCGCGAAGGGCGCAAAGTGCCATGGAAAGTTGCAATCAAACATACGCAGATCATGAGCTGTCTAGCGGTAGCGTGGGGCGTAACTACCTTTTACTTCACCCCGTCACTATTTATGTGGCTGCTACCAGTGCTGGTAGGCATGGTGTTGGCCGCGCCGGTTATCCGCTTAACAAGCAGCGACAAACTGGGCATGGCAATGCGCAGATGGGGAGTATTTGTTATTGATCAGGAAATAAATGAATGCAAAGCGCTTAAGCGTTTACGTGTAGCGATGGGATATTTTGCTATCTCTCAGCATAAGGCAGAAGTACCTGCATTACCTGAAAACGTGTGGCAAAGCATGCCTGAGCAAGTGTTAAGTCAAAAGCCTCTACCAATGCGTCATGGTCTTCCTAACAATGCCCATTAAATAAAGGAATGCTATAGCAAGTATTAAAAAACCGCACAGAAGTGCGGTTTTTTATTTACTTCATTTAACAGCCGCTCTTTACTGAAAAGCGGCGAAAAGCCACACTACCTTACTGTGTGAACGTGACGGAAAACGTCACGGGCACCGTAGTCGTAATGCTTTTAAGCCCTGCAATCTTCTGAAGTGCTGTTACGCCTTCAGCAAGACCAAATGACTCGGCTTTAATGAGCGTAGGAGACGTAGTTGAAACAGTAAGAGTATCTTTGTCTACTTTGCTTGCCTTAACAGAAAATGACGTAGGAACGGCCTTGCCATGCAGCATCAAAATGCCATCTACTTTACCGTCAACGACCTGCCCCGCTTTCAAATTCATCATCGAATCAGGTAAGTTGGCTTCAAATGTAGCCTGAGCAAACTTGGTGACATTAAACAGCATCTCTTGTATTCGCTTATTGCGAATATCAATTGCTGTATTTACTGACGATAAGTCCACCGCCACGTTAAGTTTGCCACTGTCAGACAGCGTACCATCAAAGCTATCAAACTTATGTACTTCTGTGACTTGTGCATTCTTAGTTGATAAGAAATGTAGTGCACTTGTTTCGCCGTCTATTGACCAATCAGCTGCGGCAGGGAATGCTAGCCCACATGCGAGCAATGCTGCAGACAACGTGCGAATACGTGTAGTCATCATAGGTTACTCCTTTTACTTTTTGGTTCCATCTGGCTTGATTTAACCACTACCAGAGTAATGTGGCCCAGCAACATTACTACGCTATTATACGTAGGTTAATACACTGCGCTATCTAATTTATTACGCGCTAATGCTGATGTGGGTTTACGAAGTCATCATACTGGACAACATCTTGCCATGGCACGCGTTGATCGCCCATTACCACAAAATCTGGGTTCTCTAACGAATGACGCTGATTGTAAGTAAGGGGTTCAAAGTTGGCAGCGGCAATGCTTCCGCCCGCCTCAGAAACAATGCATTGCGACGCGCCAGTATCCCATTCGCCAGTAATGCCAATGCGCATGAACACATCGGCCTTTCCTTCTGCGATAAAACACGCTTTTAGTGAACAGCTACCCAGCGGAAGGGTTTGGTAAACGCGCTTGGAGCACATTCTGCTTAATACTTTTTCTCTAGACTGGCGGCGGCTAATCGCAATCATCACAACACTATTTTTAGGGTCGTCTAATTTGCGCACGCTAATTGGATGATCTCCATCAGGTGATGACTTAAACGCCCCTTTACCCTTCTGTGCGTAATAGAGTGACTGCCCTGGAGGCCAAAATATAACGCCTATTGTGGGTTCGTTATTTTCAATAAGAGCAATGTTAACCGCAAAGTCACCGCTTCTGGCAATAAACTCTTGGGTTCCGTCGATAGGATCAATCAGCCAATATCGAGGCCAATGCTTTCGCTCTTCTAAACTCGCGTGTTTATTCTCTTCCGAGAGAATAGGGATATCAGGTGTGGCCGTTTTCAAGCGCTTATTAATGATATCATTTGCCAAATAATCTGCGCTGGTGACAGGAGACTCATCGTCTTTTTGATACGCGTCAAATTCACCTTTATCGTACACTTCTAATACGGCTTCACCAGCTTCAATGGCAATTTCTTTCGCAAGTTCTAGTAGGTCGGCATGGGCGTCATCGGGCATTGTTTATTGTTCCTTAAACCACTTTTGAGCTAAAAACAGCGCAGCTATGCAGCGTGCTTCTACAAAGTCTTCTCGTGCAAGTAAAGCATCTGCTTCATCTAAAGGCCAGTGAATCACCTCAAGAGGCTCAGGCTCATCGCCTTCAAGCTGTTTTGGATACAAGTCGCGGGCCAATACGATAGTCATGTTGGCGTTAAAAAAAGTAGGAGCCATGCTCACTTTGTGAAGCTCTACAAGGTCGTTAGCCGCGAAGCCAGCTTCTTCCTGCAGTTCGCGGTTAGCGGCTTCAATAGCAGTTTCGCCAGGGTCTATTAAGCCCTTTGGGAAACCTAGTTGATACGAGTGTGTACCGGCAGCATATTCGCGAATTAACACCATGGTGTTTTCATCTAGCATGGGCACTATCATCACCGCGCCCCTATTGCCGCCGGCCATCCGTTCGAATTCACGGGTAGCGCCGTTTGAAAACTCAAGGTCCAAGCGTTCTACCCTAAAAAGTTTGCTTTGCGCAACGATTTCACGAGAATGAATTTGTGGTAACGGTTTGTTCGGATCAATTTTTGGCATGTCTATCGCTACAACTTTGTTATCATACTTGTATACAATTTCTTAGCTTACTTCATTATAAGGAAAATCGCTTGCCCTTTCTGCCCTGGAATGAAATAGAAACTGTACTGCTCGATATGGACGGCACCTTGTTAGACCTGCATTACGATAACCAGTTCTGGCTGCATCATTTGCCTAAACGGTTAGCGCAAATAAGAGGGATTTCAGAGGCGCAGAGTCAACGTGAAATGAAAGCGCGATATGAGTCAGTATTTGGGCAAATTCAGTGGTATTGCTTAGACTACTGGGCTGAGTCGTTAGAAATGGACTTAGAAAACGAGTTTATGCCGCTAAAGCGGGAATTGGCGCATTTGTTAGCACTTCGTGACGACACAATTCCATTTCTCGATGCGCTTCACGAATCTGGCAGACAGGTGGTGTTAGTGACCAATGCTCACCCCAACAGCCTGGCACTGAAAATAGAGCATACTCAACTTGACGCACATATTGATAATCTTATCTCTACGCACGAATTTGGGGTAACTAAAGAATCTCAGTTACTGTGGGAGCGGCTACAGGCGCGTTTGCAGTTTGATGCCAGCCGCACATTGTTTGTCGATGACTCGCTGCCAATCCTAAACGCCGCAAAGACATTCGGTATTAAGCACTTACTCGCAGTTGATAATCCCGATAGTACGTTGCCAAATCGCGATATTAATGAGTTTCCTGCAGTACGCGATTATCGCTTAATGCTTGACGATATTAAGCAGAACCCTATGGATGCTGCTGCAAAAGGACGTTTTTAAAGGACGAAAGAAAATGGTCTCTGATACAATTTTCGTAGGGTCGCTAAACCCAGTAAAAATTAATGCTGCGCTCAATACGCTCTCCGACACACTAGAGCACGATTTTGACGCTCAAGGTATGTCGGTGCCAAGCGGCGTTCCCGATCAGCCTATGAATGAAGATGAGACACGCTTAGGCGCTATTAATCGCGTGAAGGCCATGCTGGCTCATCATCAAGGCGGTTTAACAGATGCATGGTATGTAGCGATTGAAGGTGGTGTGGATGTATTTGAAGATGGCCCCGCAACCTTCGCCTATGTGGCGATTTACCACGAAGGTCACTGGTCTGTAACAAGAAGCGCAAGTCTTCCCCTTCCTGTGAGTGTCTATCAGGCACTGCAGCGTGGCGAAGAGCTGGGGCCGGTTATGGACAAACTCTTTGATACAGTGAATATCAAGCAAAAGGGCGGAGCTATTGGTTTGCTTACCTTGAATCACGCATCGCGACAAAGCGTTTATGAGGTAGCCTTAACCCTTGCAATGGCGAAATTTCACTTTCCAGACCTGTATACAGATTAAGGCAAAATAACCCTGCGTTTTTCTGCGGTCTTATAGAGATCTTCATACTTACGTAAAACGCATTAGGGCGATTGTAGTGGTCGCCCTGAAATCTTTACTGCGATAGGTAATCTTTTCTGATTCTCATTCTTTAGTCTAAGCTGCATTCACAACGTAAATTTCGTATCGCATTGAATAATAGATAAAAAATATTTTTTGGCACCTTGGCTTTTTAGTTGCACTTCTTTCTGACCAAACGGAATAAGGAGAGTGACAATGAGTGAGACAATCAATACCTACAACCCTGCCACAGGTGAAAAGATCGATCATTATCATTTGATGTCAGCCGAGGATGCCGAACAAGCTGTAACCCGTTCACAAGAAGCCTATTTGAACTGGCGCCGTACCTCATTTGAAACTCGCGCTGATTTATTTAAAAACCTTGCCAATTTAATGGAAGAGCGAATTGATGATCTCGCCAGCCTAATGACCCGTGAGATGGGAAAAGTCACCGCACAAGGCAAGCAAGAAGTGCAGTTATGCGCAGAAATATGTCGTTATACGGCTGAGCATGGCGCTTCAATCCTTGAAGATGAACATCGTATTTTCGAAGGCGGTCGTGCAATCATTACCTATCAGCCAATTGGCGTCATTCTTGGCATCCAGCCATGGAACTTTCCGTTATACCAAGTAATTCGTTACAGCGCCTCAAACATAATGGCGGGTAACACCACAGTGCTTAAGCACGCAAAAAACGTGTTTGGTATGGCGCAAGCTATTCAGCAAATGTATGAAGATGCTGGTTTTCCGAAAAATGTTTATCAGTCGCTGTTAATTGACGGCGGCACAGCAAGCGACCTAATTAAACACAAGTATGTGCGCGGCGTTACATTTACCGGTAGTGACGAGGTAGGTAAAGAAGTGGCTAAAGTTGCTGCAAGCCTGTCTAAGAAAACCGTAATGGAGCTGGGCAGTAATGATGCTTTCCTTGTATTAGAAGATGCAGACATAGACCACGCTGTAGAAATGTGTATTCAGGGTCGTGTAATCAATAACGGCGAAACCTGCGTTGCAGCTAAACGTTTTGTTATTGTTGATAGCGTTTATGATGAGTTCAGAGACAAGTTTGTGGCTCAGTGCAAAAAACTGAAAGTGGGCGATCCTACGAACGAGAATACGGACTTAGGCCCAATGGCGAGAGAAGACTTGCGCGATGAACTTCACGATCAGGTTAAAAAGTCGTTAGAAGCCGGCGCTACGCTATCGCTAGGTGGGGAAATTCCAGACTCAGATGGCTATTTCTATCCAATAACCGTACTTGAAAATGTATCGCCAGGCATGCCAGCCTATGATGACGAACTATTCGGGCCGGTTGCTTCACTCATTCGCGTTCGCGATGACAAACAAGCAATGGAAGTAGCCAACGACTCACGCTATGGCTTAGGTGGCGGTATTTTTAGTGCTGATACAGATAAAGCGATATCGCTAGCGAAGGACGAGTTTGATACCGGCATGGTTAATATTAATGGCTACTCGTTAGCGCAGCCTAACCTCCCTTTTGGTGGTGTAAAAGACAGTGGCTATGGCCGCGAGCACGGTGGTTACGGTATGCGTGAGTTTGTGAATATTAAAACCATCATGGTAGCTGAAAAATCAGCTGAGTAATGTGCTGTTGTTCAGTTCAATAAGAAGAGAGGCGGGCTTTATGCTCGCCTTTTTTTGTTCAACCCCGTTCTGTGGTGGCTTCACGCTGTTGTAACCACGAAGCCACCCAGGGCGAGGTTAGTGACTGCCGGACGACTTTTTTTGGGGATGTTGAGAAAAAAGACTTAAGGACTCACCAACAAATTGAACGGTTTTTGCGCAGTAAACGGTCTTTTGTTCAGGCACCCATGTATAAAGTGTAGCGAATAACATAAGGCGATAGTTATGACGGACTTAAAAGGAAAACTAGGCAGTTTAGGATTAGGTGTTGATTACAAAAAGCATGAAGAGCACGTTCGTAAAACCCATGTAACATCACTGATTACAACGACAATCACTGCCATATTGTCGTTTTCGTCCTTAGCGCATGCATCGTCTCAACAAGCTGTCGCAGCCGAAAACGCGGTTCAAAGCGCTACGCAACTTGCCTGTCACAATGTCTCTGTGCAAGTACTAGGGTCGGGTGGACCTGAACTGGATGATGGCAGAGCCTCTAGTGCCTATGTGGTATGGGTAGATGACAAAGCTCGAGTATTGGTAGATGCAGGAAGTGGCAGCAGTATTCAGTTTGGCGCCGCGGGAGCGTCGTTTGAATCATTGGAAGTGATTTTGCTTTCTCACTTGCATACCGATCACGCGGTGGATTTACCGAGTTTTGTGAAGGGAAGTTACTTCACTAAACGCACGGAGAATCTGACGATAATGGGGCCGGACGGCAACGACATTATGCCTTCCACGAAAGCCTATGTATCTTCGTTAATTGGTAAAGAAGGTGCGTTTAAATATCTGTCTTCTTACACCATAGAAGGTCACGACGACTATACGATATCCACCGAAAGCATAGGAACGGCATCTTTTGAGCAATCGTTTAAGAAGAGTGTGAGCGATAACATTAATGTTGAGGCAATGGCAGTAAATCACGGCCCCATACCTGCACTAGCATGGAAGATAAGCGCCAATGGTTGCGAGGTGGTTTTCTCTGGCGATACCAACGATAAGCAGGGAAACCTTGCTCGTTTTGCCGCAAATGTCGATCTCTTGGTTCTGCATAACGCCATCGATGATGACGCAAACCAAAATGCAAAGAACCTGCATATGACACCCCAACAAATTATCGACATTGCAGAGCAGTCTAAGGCCAAACAGATACTCCTATCTCATATTATGAAGCGCAGCGAAGCGGGTCTTGACGCGCTTACCGAGGCGATTACTGTTGTGGCTGAAGGTCGTGTATATGCCGCTGAGGATTTAATGAATATCAGCCTGTCTGAGAGGTCGGGAGATTAGGTTCAATAGAGATAGGCTAGGTATTTCAGTCAGTCAAATTGACCAGTTAATCGAAAGGGCTGAGGTGGTAGTCACCTTAATTGCAGGAATAAAAATGCAGAGCGCACTGCTCTGCATTTTCAATTACGCTCTGCATCTTCAACCATGCCCAATATTTTCAATCATGGATGACCAAAAATAAGATTTGGCGCGCCTAGGATTGGCGTAAAGCGTTTGCGATGCTCGGTTTACGCTTTTCTCGCTTGCACTGACAATTATTGAGGGGCAAAAGGCAGCGGAATAGGCGTACCGTTTACACTGGCTTTGCCATCTTTTAGCTCGAGCTTAGTTTCGTAGCCTTTCTCTGTTTCTTTTATCAAACCTTGCTGAGCAAAGGTACTTAGCATCATCGGTGTCTGTTGTTCTACCGCAGCTTGAATCTCTTCTGCCGTCATATTTTGCGCGTGTGGCGTCGCCATGAGTTGGCCCATCATATAGCCAGATGCCATACTCTGTGCAAGGGCTTTATCGGCGGTGATTTGTGCATCAGCCAGCAAATGCGTGACCCAATAAGCGGCGTCTTCCAACGTACCGGGAAGTGCATCTATACCCACTAGTTTCGTATTTGCGTAAGCGTTAAACGACCCTTCAGGCAACGTTGCTTTCAGCTTCGTTATATTAATCTCTGGCTCAGCTTTAAGCTGTGTTAGCAAGTTAGCTTCAACGAACTCCATCATTTTGGCTGGCACTTCTTCAGAAGGCACTAATAATGAATTGTTACTAAAGTCTTGATAGGCCTTAATGAAGTCGATATCTAAGTTATTGATGGCTACACCTAACACCATGTCTGTAGCATCAAGTTCAGGGCCCACAGCTTTGTCGACAGCGTATTCAACGTAGATATTGGCGGTGTGGTTGTCTTCGTTAATCTTGACGTCGGTAGCAAAAGCTAGGTTCTCTATTTTAACTGCCGCACCGGGCTCAATGTTAGATATTTCTATGCTTTCTATACGCGCCTTACCTTGCGATTCAAATAAGTCACCCTTGAACGCCGCTACCATATCGCCATCATAGCTCATATCCATAGACAGATTTTTCATCTCTATGGAAAATTCATCTGCACTTATGCTTAGCGATTCACCCGATGACATATAAAAAGTTTGGTCACCATCAGGCTCAGCTTTACCCGAATAACCAGAGAAAAGCAGCGTGAACCCTTCTTCTTCGGCCGTTGCGCTAAGCGCTGGAATAACGTCTGCGTAGCTTAGTCCACCAAACAAACCAACCACGCCTTCGTTGCGATAAATTGGCTGTTGGCCATCCCACTGAACGTATTCTCTTAACTCATCACCATCAATAGACACCGTATAGTGAACGCGGCCTAATCCTAAGCCATCGCCAAAGTACACTGGGCCGTGATGAGCTACTAGCGTAGCGGTTAGGCTAGGGTTTTCTTCCATTGGTATATCAGCGGGGTCAACATTCTGTGCATTGACTAGTGCTTGAAAATCGAAAGCAAGTTTGATTTCTGCTGTTGTCGAAAACCAGCCTTTGTCATACGAAAGTACCTCGGCCGAATAAACGGCTTGTTGGTTAATTTCGTTTACGGCGGCGTTAACATTTTCGTGGACGCTAGTACCAATAAAATAAGGAGCAACGCCAAGTGCAACCAAAGTTACGCCCGCGCCAGCTAGAAGAGGTTTGTTCATGATTACAATCCTTTGTTAAAAAGTATTTCCAGTCCTTTAGTCACAAGCATTAAGTACGTTTGTGACCTAGATATTTTAAACTATCTGCGCTTTGCGTAGCGCGTTAGATTTTAATAGCAATATAGCCGCTATTGTCAGGTGTGCCAAACAGGCGTGCAGCTTGATGGACTTCTTGCGGCAGGCTATCGTCAGGCTTAAATTTACCACTTACGCGAATATTTTTCATCGTCGTAGGCACAACCGCGTCCATAGACAGACTCAGTAAATTTGGCTCATTCACCAATATACCGATGTCATCGCCTTCGCAACGCAGCTTCGCAGAATATGTACCAAAATCTATAGGTCCCTGAGTTCCTGCTACGGTGGCGTTTAACCAGTCTCCGGTACCGTTTAGCGACTGACACGTTGGGCCAAACGTTAAATCATTTAGCGATACTTTAAAGCGCCCACCAGCGTTTACTGGCAGCGGTAGGCGAACTTGGGCAAGCACGCGATCTACCGGTAAATACAGGGTAAAGTTTTCGGTATTTACCGTCTCTTGATTGAAAAGCCCCGTAGTAATTGGCCCTTCAAACGCTATATCGTTTTTATCGCGGATGTTACCTGCCTTCAGGTCGACCTTTATTTTACCTAGCAACAGGTGTAAGGGGCTAAGTTCCCATTTAACATTGTTAATTGGCAGACTATTGACCACCACGGTCTGCGCTTTGCCTGAGAACAAGGTACCGCTAACACCACTTACTGCCACATTATTCGGTAATGCCAAGCGCCCTATAACGTGAACAGCAGGCATGTAAGCAATGGCAAACAACAAGAAGGCAATAATGCCCCCTATAATCCAACTAACTTTCGACTTCATGCTTTACCTAATTGTAGTCGGCGAATTTTGATATAGCCTGGCGCATCTGCCTCGGCAATATCGGCTTGAAGAATAATTACGCCCATGTTTTCCATGGCTTTTAGCCATTCTAAAACACTGTTAAATGGCGCCTGATCAACCCACACTTGAAGCTCATCGCCCTGCGGCTGCATGCGGGAAATAGCGATATCATATTGAGCTGTAGTGCGGTTTACTGCTTGAGGTAGAGAGCCTGAGAATGTGCGCTTACCCCCGCTACTACGGCGTAATTGCTGTGCTCTTGCTGCACTGTCTTTTACCCACACCAACAAAGATTGCTGGTTGTCGAGAAGCTGTTTTTGTTTGTCTAATGCAGCGTTAAGCGGCGACCAAACGGCAAAATAAAACAGCGCAATGACCATCAACACAGCAGACACTAAAACGAGCTTTTGCTCTCGCTCGGTGAGCGCTTTGTACTTTTCTAAAAGTGCATTCATGAGGTACTCCTTACTGACACTGTACCCACAACACCGTTATCACGGTTATTAATGGCTCCTTGTTCAACCACAAAACCAGCGCCTTCCGCCGTGCGTTTAAACTGTTCTAGCGCTTCAAAGTTCTTGCCCAGCGCTTGAATACGAATTTCGGTGCGGGTGGAATCAAAACGCAGTGTTTGTGGCTTCACATCGGTCGCTGAGAAAGCCGGAGCGAGTTGATCTAGCATTATGAGCATAGAGGCACTACCGCCGCCTTGCTCAAGCTTGGCAAGTTCGCTTTGTAGCTTTAAACGCACGTTGCGATAGGCACCGATATTGGGAAAGCCAGCTTTTACTGCAGAATTGATTTCGCTGCTTAGGGCTTGGTTTTGCGCTTTCAGTTGGTAAAGGGAAACACCTTTGTCGATAAGACTGGTGCATAACGCCAGCACGGCTAATACTGCTGCAACGCGCCATTGACTCAGTACTCCGCTGCGTTTGCGTTTTACTTTGTACTCGCCTTGGCACAGGTTAAAGTTGCTTTGCAGAGCCTCCTTTGCCAATACCTGCATGGGCAATTCCAGCGGAGCCTGTGCTTCTTCAATGTTCGGCAAACTGCTTAAATCGATACCCGCATAGTTGGTAATAGTAATCGGGTTTTCCTGCTGTGCCGTAAAATGAACAAGGGTTGGCAGTAACCATGTCAACTCGCCCTGCACCCCTTTGAAGGTGTCTTGGCGAACCAAGAGCTGTTCACCTAACGTAAGCACTGACCAACCGTTTTCGGTGACTGGTACTGCGAGTACATCAGGAATAATGGTGTCGCAGAATAACCCTGCAGCGCTTAACCAAGATTGCCACAACTCCATTTTTTCATGGCTAACAACTGCAACGGCCTGTTCATCTCCCCGTTTTGGTCCAATAGCAAAAAACTGCTGGCTGATGTCGGTAGCAAGCTCGTCTTCTAGCATAAATGGAATGGCAGAAATGATTTTGCGGCCGGCTTTTGGCGGCAGCTCAACCCATTTTAGTAAAATTTCGCTGCTGGGCGCTAACGCAATGACGCTACGTTGGCCTGCGCGCTCAGTAAGCGACGATAATGCGTCGGCATTAGGCAGTTCACCTGATGCAATGATTTCATCTTCTGTTCGCGAATAAACGAGCCAGCTAATTGGATCTGTATGGTTGGCGCCTAAACGCACCAAAAGTTGTTCCATCAATAGGTTCCCCCAAACTCGCGATTCACAATACTAACGCCGGTATCGGCATTAACGTGAAACACGGTGGAAAGCTTAAAAGTTGCTTTGTTGTACTGTGTTTTTGTGTGCAACATAAAATATTCAGTTTTTACCGCAAACCAATCTTGTCGAGTACTTGTTAAGTTAAGCGCTTGAATAGAGGGCTCGCTTAAAAAATCATTGATTTCGTCCCAGCCGTTTTGCGGGCGACTGCTAATCAAACTTGTGGCCTGCTGAATGTCTAAGCCCGTTAGGCCTGCAAGTAATGGTGCATCTTCTTGTTCTAATGTGTTGACGTTAATTTTCAACTCGTCGTAATCTGGGATCACACAAACTAAAGGCATTAATGCGCCTAGCCACTGTGGTGATACACCGTTAATAATACGCAATTCACTTTTTGATGCCAGTGGTCCGTTAGCCGCAAGATAAGGAAATTCTCTGGACTCGTATTCACTGTCTTCTGCACCGTAGGGGCGCATTCTGTCATCTTCGTCTACCCAATCGGCTAAACTGTCCCGTAAGGTATCTGCGGTGTAGTTGTCTAGCCCATCAACATTGAGTGATAACAACATAGTATGAAAAGCGTCCATGGCTTCTGTAGTATTGCTCGCCCCTATGTTGCCTGAACCGCCTGTATTGCCAGCGCCCGATGCGCTACCTGCTGTAATAGCGTTCAAGTTAAAGCAGGCTTGTAAGTCTTCTAAGTTAGCGGTTAAGCCACCGTTTTCTAACGGATAGCTGAATTCCTGCGCCCAAGCCTGGTCTATGGAGATAACGTCCGAGCTCTCTTCTATTAAAGACTGTATAGATTTTCGAGCGAATGCCTCGGCTCCCATCGCGTACCAATAAGCCTGATTGTTGTCTTTTAAGTTCATGGTGCGCTGCACCTGAAGCTGTAAGCGTGTACCCATTTCTGTGGCTAATACCGCTACCAAAGCTACTATCATGAGCACAATCATTAATGCCACGCCTTGCTGCTTAGCAGGAGGTGTAATCGTCTTGCGCTGAGTATTTTTTATTGTCATGACGATTCACCTGTAGTTAAGGTGAATTCTCTGCGAATTTTCCCGAAATCTTTGCTTACAAACTCAATGGCAACAGCGCGCGGAAGTGCAGCACCTTTGTAGCTCTCGCTCCAAGACATATCTTCGTCTTCATCCAATGAATTGCTGTTGGTGGTAGCAAGAAATTCAATTTTTAAGCTCTCTACGTTTTCTAGCAGAACACGTACTTTTGGCTCGTAGCCGATAACGTTATCTACATAGTTGCTGTAAAGGCGCTCTAGCTTGTTCTCGCGTAATCGATACGCAACAAATTGCAAGGTACTTCGTGGCAACATCAATTGAGGGTTGTGCCAGCCTCCGCGTACAAAGCCAATTCCATCGTCGTCACTGTCTTCGGTTTCACCGCCTACCATGACCACGTCTTGTTTTTCTCCATTAACCCTTGCTGCGCGAGGCACAGCTTGTTGTAGGTCTCGTTCAATGGTGATCATGGCGCGTTGTAGTAATTGGAGCTTGGCGAAACGCTCTTCAGAAATATCGTTGCTGTCGATAACTGTGGTAAGTAAGCCGGTTGACGCCAGCCCAATAAGGGTGAATATGGCCATGGCAATCAGTATTTCAATAAGCGTAAACCCGCGCTGCATACTAATTTCTCGCCGTTGGCTTAGCGACGAAGGTGGTTACCGACGTTACTGAGCTACTGTAGCTTTCATCTTCACCTACCGAAACGGTTACCGCACGCAAATCATTGTCGTTGGTTTTGGTCACCGTTTGCTGCCAGTACCAAGTGCGATCGGCCATTTCCATGGTACCTTTCAAATTGTTTTTAGGTGGCCATGTGGTATCTAACTGAAGCTGGTTTAATCGATTGCTTGCCACCCAGTTGGCGAAGGTGACAGATTCTATCTGCCCAACACTCGATAAATGCTCGCCCGCAGCTTTGAGCACCGCGGTACCTGTCAGTGCGAAAATAAGCAGTGCAACCATTACTTCAAGTAGCGTTAAACCGCTTTGATGACGTGGGGTTTTTGCTCCCACCTTCTTTGCAGAAGCTTTCACTGTTGGGGCGCTCATAGCGGTCTCTCCAAGGGTCCTTCAAGCACTAAAGGCGGAAGATCTTGGTTTTGCAGGCTGTAGTAAACAGGGGCGTCGCCGTCGTCACCTTCGTAATTAAACGATAACGTAAAAGGGGTAATCTCACCGCTCGACATAATTAGCACTTGAGGCGGCGGCAGCTTTTTCTCTTCTTCGTTACCTATTTCAACCCCTTCATCAGAAACGCTAAGATTTTCATCGAATAGTTCTCTATCAAAGAGTCTGTCTTCAACGTCCCATGGTAAGTCGTCTAAATTTAGGGTGAAAGTAAAAGGCTCAGGCAACGTATAAGGTTCGTAGGTTTTTTCGCCTTCAATACGCTGCCACTCATCATCGTCATCTAAATAAACAAAATAGTATTCGTTTTTGTCGTCCTCAAAACGCACACCAAGCTGTTGTTGATTTAACACCGCAAAGTCGCTGGCCATATCAACTATCACCTGCAGGCGTTGCGCTTGGGTTTTGAGCAGGTCTGATTTACTTGCGCCAAAGGCGTTAAACATAACGTAACCGGCCGCTAGGCCCATAAGCAGCAGTACTAGCATGACTTCTAAAAGGGTGAAGCCTGCTTTTTTAAACGTTGTACTGCCGCTGTAGCGCATAAAGACTAGTTCAGATATTCGTTAATGTTCCAGTTACCGATGTCATCATCAGTACCCGGCTCACCGTCTGGGCCATTAGAGAAAATATCAACCACGCCAAGTTCTCCCGGGCTGATTAATGAATATGGGTTGCCCCACGGATCTTCAGGCAGACGCTTAATAAATCCACCTTCAGGGTAGTTACGTGGAATAGGGTCAATGGTTGGAGCGGTAACTAGCGCCTCTAGCCCTTGCTCTGTGGTCGGAAAGCGATTGTTGCGTAGCTTGTACATCTCAAGTGCACTTTCCATTTGCTGAATGTCCACAGCGGCTTTTTTAAGCTGAGCTTCCTCTTGGTTGCCCAAGATTTGCGGTGCCACCATAGACGCCATAATACCGATGATTAGAAGTACGACCATGACTTCAATCAAACTGAAACCAGAACTGCGATTAAGTGTTTTCATTAAATATTCACCATGTTGTTCAATGCTAAAATTGGTTGCAATATTGCCATAACGATAAACAGAACAATGCCCGCCATCGATACAATAAGTAAGGGTTCAAATACCTTAAGTGAGACACCAATAAGCGCTTCAAATTCCCTATCTTGATTATCTGCTGCTCGGGATAGCATTTGCTGTAGCTCCCCCGACTTTTCACCGGACGCAATCATATGCATCATCATTGGTGGAAACATTTTCGTGTTATCCAACGCTGCCCGTAAGCTGCTGCCTTCTTTAACGTTAATGGCTGCTTCAGCTACTTGGTTCTTAATATGTTGATTTTCCAGTACGTCACCCGATATACGCATGGCTTCAAGCAAGGGTACTGCGCTGGCGCTCAGAATACTTAAGGTGCGAGCAAAACGCGCGGTATTAAGTCCGCGAGATACCCGGCCAATTAATGGTAGGGTTAGAAGCGCTCTGTGGTAGCGCAGTTTCATGTGCTTTTGTTGTAACACGCGCTGAATAATGACAATGAGCACACCAATACCAATAAGCATGAACAGGCCGTAATTTTGCAGCCACGTGCTTACGGATATAAGAAATTGGGTAATGGCAGGAAGGTCTTGCCCCATGTGATCGAACTGCCCAACTATCTTTGGCACTACTACGGTTAACAGCAGCAACACGATACCCATGGCAAAAAATAGCATTAGCGATGGATAAATCATTGCTTGCGTGATTTGGCTACGAGTTTGTTGCCTGCGCTCAGTGTAGTCGGCAAGGCGATTCAGCACGGTATCAAGATGGCCTGATTTTTCCCCTGCTGCAACCATTGCGCGGTATAGCTCATCAAACACACTCGGAAATTGACCCAAAGCATCGGCAAGCCCATGACCTTCCACCACTTTACTGCGCACCGCCATCATCATGTTTTTCTGACGAGGCTTTTCACACTGTTCGGCTACGGCAAGTAATGCTTCTTCAACAGGAAGGGCCGATTCGACAAGGGTAGCAAGCTGGCGCGTGAGTAGCGCTAAATCTGATGCAGAAATTCGCGGTTTGAATAAGGAAAACGACAGGCCTTTGCCTTCGCTTTGTGTACGCTCTGCGACCTGCTCTACTTCTAAGGGAATTAAGCCTTTTTCACGCAGTTGCTGACGAACCTGACGTGCATTATCGCCTTCAAGCACACCGTTTGTATTTTTACCGCGGGCATTAACCGCCTTAAAAGCGAATGCCGCCATTTAGTCTTCCCTCGTAACTCGAAGCACTTCTTCAAGTGAGGTAGCGCCAGCAAGCACTTTGCTACAGCCGTCTTCACGAATACTTGGTGTCGTTTTTCTGATATAGCGCTCAATGGCTTGTTCACCTACACCTTCGTGCATCATTTCACGCACTTTTTCATCTACCAACAATAGCTCGTGAATACCGGTACGACCGCGGTATCCCGTTTGGTTACACGCGGCGCAGCCGTGCGGCTTATAGATAGTGGTGTCGCTTGTGGCATTCTGCCCTAATATTTCCAGCTCAGAGGCGTCAGGTGAATGTGGCTTTTTGCAATCTGGGCACAGGGTACGAACGAGTCGCTGTGACAATACGGCCAATAAGCTCGAAGACAACAGAAATGGCTCAATGCCCATGTCTTCTAAACGGGTAATCGCGCCCGCTGCCGTATTGGTATGCAGGGTAGAAAGTACCAAGTGGCCGGTTAAACTGGCTTGAACAGCAATTTGCGCGGTTTCGATATCACGAATCTCACCCACCATGACTACATCGGGGTCTTGACGCAAAATAGCGCGAAGGCCGCGGGCGAAGGTCATATCTACGCGAGGGTTAACCTGCGTTTGTCCAATACCAGGAAGGTCAAATTCGATAGGATCTTCAACCGTTAAGATGTTTCTGTCTCGCGAGTTTATCTCGGTTAACCCTGCATACAGGGTGGTACTTTTACCCGAGCCCGTTGGGCCGGTAACCAAGATAATGCCGTGAGGTTTTCGAATAAGAGACGAAAAGTGATTACGGTTTTGCAGCGTCATGCCTAAATCTTCTAGATTTAAGCGCGCATTGTTTTTATCTAGTAGACGCAGTACCACACGCTCGCCGTGGCTTGAAGGCATGGTCGAAACACGCACGTCTACTGCTCGCCCAGCAATACGCAATGTAATACGGCCATCCTGAGGCACGCGTTTTTCGGCGATGTCTAACTTCGCCATAACTTTAATACGCGATACCAGCATGGAAGAAAGTTTGCGATTCGGGCGCAAAATTTCGCGTAATACGCCGTCTACCCTGAAACGAACCACAAGCTGGTTTTCAAAGGTTTCAATGTGAATATCTGACGCGCCTTCTTTAATCGCTTCGCCCAACATGGCGTTGATAAGCTTGATAATAGGCGCATCGTCTTCACTGTCTAACAGGTCTTCAGTGTCAGGCAAGTCTTCAGCAAGAGCGAACAAATCGCTTTCGTTGCCAAGGTCTTCCATTAGCTGTTTAGCCGCAGAGCTATCGCGCTGAAACGCACTGGTAAGCAGGCTTTCAAATTCATTGGCAGGAATAGTTTTCGGCACAAAGGGCTCGCCGTAGAAACGTCGCACTTCGGCGAATACATCAAACGGCGTATTCTCTGTAAAATATAAAACCGCAGGGGTTTCATTGGTTTCCAGCAATACCTGATTACGCTTCGCAAAGCTAAAAGAAAGCTGTCTTGGACCGGCCTCCTCTTCAGGCAAACCTGCGTCTTCACCCATGGCTTCTAAGGCTTCTTCTTGCGCCTCTAATGCCTGAGTAATTTGTTCGTCCTGCCCTGCCATGCTAGTCGTTACCTTCTTCTTGTTTCTGCTTCTCTTTCTCAGAAAGGTACTCTTCGAATGAAGGTGGCAACGCTAGAGCATCATCCCATTGTGGAATAGTCGGGGTTTCTTCGTAAGGCATTAGCGAAACACCTTCTTGCTGGCGTTTTAGCTGCAGTGCACGAATGTAATTGTATTTGCGATGGCTGATTGTGTTCATAGTTGCACCGTCACGGACAATGGTCGGTTTCAAGAACACCATCAAGTTACGCTTACGCTTGCTGGTCGATGTAGATTTGAACAAATGGCCTAGTATTGGAATGTCACCCAACAACGGTACTTTTGATTCACTTTCTTGCACGTCTTCGTCAATCAAACCGCCAAGAACAATAGTGCCGCCATCATCTACAATCACCGTGGTTTTAATTTCACGCTTGTTAATTGAAATATCTACCGATGTAGCGCCACTTACGCTAGACACTTCTTGTTCGATCAGCAGCTGTACCGCGTCGCCTTCGTTGATTTGTGGCGTCACTTTAAGTTTGATACCCACTTCTTGGCGGTCAACAGTTTGGAAAGGGTTAGAGTTATTCGCGCCCGTTGTTGTACCTGTAATAATAGGCACTTCCTGACCTACGATGAAAAACGCTTCTTCGTTATCCATAGTCGTTAAGTGAGGCGTAGCAAGAATATTAGAGTTGGTATCTGTGCTGACCGCTTGTACCACAGCACCCCAGCCATTTTCGATAACGCCCGCAATTAAGCCATTAGCACTGCCTAAAAGGCTCGCTAATGCAGTGTAATCGCCTTCTCGCGTGTTTGTTACTGTATAAGGAGAGCCGTCATCAGACACATAGGTTTCAGTGTTAGTATCTTCTTCAGCTTGTTTTAGCGCAACCGCTAGGCTTCCCACTGGTACAACACCATTATTAAACTGGGTACCACCACCTTGCTCTGACACCCACTGCACACCCAAAGTAGTACCGTCACCTTCAAAGACTTCAACGATAATGGCTTCAACTTGTACTTGCGCACGGCGAATATCAAGTTGACGTACAACCTCTTCTAATGAGCGCATCATGTCCGGCTCTGCGGTAATAACAATGGCATTAGAATCTTCGTGCGCATCAATGCTGATTTCACGGTTAGAGCCAGCTCGACGTGACGTAGTGCCACCGCCTTGCTCTTCAGCTTGAATGCTTGCAGATACGCCCTGTAACACTTTTACTAAATCTTCCGCTTTGGCGTAATTAAGAAACAGCACGCGGGTGTTGCCGTTTGACTCAAGCTCTTGGTCCATGCGCTGAATAAGGTTAATAAGACGCTGACGCGCTTTTATATCGCCGCTTACAATCACTGAGTTAGTTCTGTCGTCTGCCACTACGCGAGGCTCAGACTTAGTACCAGTATTGGCTTTGCCTTGTGACTTATTAATGCTGTCAATAATGCGCACCATTTCTGATGCTGACGCATAGCGAAGCTTAACAATTTCAACCTCTTCATCACCGGCACGGTCCACGCGCTCGATAATTTCTACCAGTCGGTTAACTACCGCAGCACGGCCGGTTAGCATCATCACATTTGATGGGTCGTGGCTAACTACGTTACCGCCGCCCGCTTGGTCATTTAGCTGGCGTAAAATAGGTGCAAGTTCACGTACCGGTACGTTATACACAGGAACAACGCGAGTGATCATTTCGTCGCCGTCGCGGTTAGCGCCTTCCACTACTGGAATGTTCGATGTTTTGGCGTCTTTAGAGCGAACCACTTTCAAAATACCGCTAGGCATTTCTACAACGGCGAAGTCATACACTTGAAGTACGTTTAGGAAAAACTGGTAATACTGATCTTCATCGAGCATGTCGTAGCTGCGTACGCTTATTTTCCCACGTACGTTGGGGTCGACAATAATAGTGCGCTCTAGATTTTTACCAACGATATTAATGAACTCGTTAATGTCGGTATCTTTGAAATTAGGCATGTACTCAGCGGCTGTCACCGAGAAACACAGAAGCGCCGTGCACATGGCTGTGCTCAAGCGAGATAATAGTTTTTGGCTAGTGCGCCTTTTCATTCTAACGTCCTTCATTTCCTAACTTGTCGATGACCGATTTGCTTTAATTGTTCTTCTGCTTACCTAGCAACAAAATAGCGCTGTTACCGCTGCTGTCACGATTCAGGTAAATCTAGGTAAAGCGTGGTTAAGCTGCCATCTCGAATAATCGTTAATTCTATTGTTTGTGCATTGCGTAGCTCAGACAGTGCCTCTTGCGATTGCTGCAAGTCGGTAAGGTCTAGCCCGTTAATTTGTGTAATGACATCGCCAGCCTGAAGCCCTGCCGATTTAAATAATTCAGGTTCTTTGCCAGGACTTACTTGATAACCAATAAGCTGGCCTTCTTCGGTTTTTGGCGATATTGAAATAAAGTCTGTGAAGTTAGCGGGGCGTTCTCGCAGAGCAGCGGTTGCTTCTAGCGCTTCTTCGCTAAGCTCAACTGTATCTTCTTCCTCTTCCTGCGGCTCAGGTCGGTTTCTCGCTTGCATTTCACGGCGACGATTAGCTTCATCGTAATCAATTCCGTCAAGCATCAGGGTTTCGTTTCTCACCCCGTTCTTAATAATAACGCGATCGTTATACACCTTTTGCAACGTGGCGTTGGTGCCTTCAATCTTTTCACCTAAACCATATACTGCTTGGCTGCCGCGATTTTCTATAATAGCGGTGCCCGCTTCCTGCTCTGAACTGGCAACAACGCCGGTCAGGGTCAAATTTAAGCGTGTCTCTGGCGCGTCAGTAACTTCGGCTACCGGTTCCGCGGGTTTAGCCGCTGCATTACCAAACAGATTCAACTGTTGTATTTTGGCAATGTTGACCCCATTTTGGCCTGACGACGAAGAAATAACCGGAGCACGGCTTACTGTGGGTGTCGCAGATAGTTGAGGTTCGGGTATAATTCGCCACACGAGTTTGGCAGCAAATGCAATTAAATACAGGCTGAGCAGAACCACTACGATGGTATGTAGCTGTTTTTGATGCTGGTTCAGATAAACAACCAGAGATTGTGGGTTGGGTTTATTGAATGTCATGCTGCCACTGATGGTACTGCTTTATTATAATATAGTGAATTTTTGGTTAACCGCGCTTTAGCAAACCCATAATAGCCTAGTAAAGGTGAGGGTCACAACACTAAAGCCACACCATTACGAAAATATTACATGAGCCAATCGGATAGCAACAATACAACACAAAATGTCAGGCTGGACAAGTGGCTATGGGCTGCAAGGTTCTTTAAGACCCGCGCAATAGCAAGAGACATGGTGCAGTCGGGAAAAGTCCAGTACAACGGGCAAAGAGCCAAACCTGGCAAGCATGTAGAGCTTGGCGCCATGATTAAAGTTCCCTCAGGATGGGATAATCGTGAAATTAAGGTGCTAGGCTTAAGCGAAAAGCGATTGAGCGCGCCTTTGGCGCAAGCGCTGTTCGAAGAGACGGTTGAAAGTGTAACAAAACGTGAAGAAAACCAAGCTGCGCGCAAAATGAACGCATTTCACAGCCCTAAACCAGATCATAGACCTGATAAAAAGCAGCGACGACAGATTATTAAATTTAAGCAGCAATAGTGAGCTGCTCAACAGGATTACTTATGAGCGATTTCGATAAATTACACCGCTTCTTATTTACCCAAGCTAACGTCCGTGGCGAATTAGTTCGTCTTGATGAGAGCTTAAAGCAAATTGTGCACAGCTATGAATACCCTGTGCAGATTCAAACATTGCTAAGTGAAATGGCGGCAGCGACGTCATTGTTAACGGCAACGCTTAAGTTTAAAGGTGAAATTTCTCTTCAAATTCAAAGCAAAGGCCCGGTAAGTTACGCGGTGTTAAACGCCACTCACGAACAAACACTTCGCGGTGTAGCACGCTGGGACGAGGCATTAGAAACATTACCTGAAACGTTCTCAGAGCTTTTGTCTCAGGCGGTATTGGTCATTACTATCACTCCAGATGAAGGCGAACGTTACCAGGGCGTTGTAGCATTGGATAAACCGTCACTTTCAGAATGTATTGAGAGTTACTTTGCTCAGTCAGAGCAGCTAGCAACTAGCGTGCACCTAATGACCGACATGAGCGACCCTAAAAACGCGAAAGCGTCGGGTGTGTTACTTCAGGTCTTACCGACTGATGCTAGCGCTACTGATGTGTCGCAAGCCAATGAGTTTGCTCATATCTCTAAACTTACTCAAACATTGACCAAAGAAGAGATGTTTACGTTGTCGGTTGAAGACATTTTATATCGTCTTTACCACCAAGAAGATGTGGAAGTGTACCCAGCTAAAGACGTAACCTTTGCTTGCTCATGCTCAAAGGAGCGCAGCGCAGAAGCGCTTCGTCATGTTGAGAAGTCTGAACTTCATGCCATTATTGCTGAAGAAGGCGCGATCAAAATGAATTGTCAGTATTGTCATACCGAATATTGCTTCGATAGTATCGATGTAGAGGCTATTCACAGCGGCAACTTCGAGGCACCGTCTTCAAATCAGTAACTACATATTTACTGCTTTATTAAAGCGCCTTCATTCGAAGGTGCTTTTTTGTATCTGAGCTCCTCAAAACATGCATCGACGCGTTTGTTCAACACTTCACTTGTGGTCAAAAATTACTCACCTGTAAGTGTTTAACTTTTCTACACAGTCCAATCTTTCCTTTATTCCTGTACTAATGAAAGTTTTCATCTCCTCTTTCGAAAGAAAACTGTCATGTTTTATTTTGAAATTCATCGATCAATATAGGTTTTCTACACCTTATTTTTGCATTTATATCCAAGGAAAAGGCTTTCCTTGTAATTAATTTACAATATTTATGAAATTCCGTTGTAAGAAATAGTGAGTATGTGTTTTATAAATGCTTGCTAGGCCTTGTTTACATTACACTCTAAGAGGTGATACTTTTTTGAAAGTGCTTTTGAAAAATTACATATAGGGTAACAGCCATGACCGCAGCAGCCTCAATTCAAACGGATCTGAAAGTAACGCCACTCACCGACCTGCCAAATGCAGAACTTATCGAGCGCGCCGTAAAGCGCGGCGAAGGTGTCCTCGATAAAAACGGTGCGCTAGTCGTTGAAACCGGAAAACGTACAGGTCGCTCTCCAAACGATAGATTCATCGTTAAAGAGCCTACGACAGAAAACGACATTGATTGGGGCAAGGTAAACAAGCCTTTTGATTCTGATAAATTCGATGCGCTGTGGGATCGCGTTGAAGCTTACCTGTCTACCCAAGAACACTTTCTTTCACACCTTCAAGTGGGCTCAGACCCTGAACATGCCTTGTGGCTAGAAGTAAGAACGCAAACTGCGTGGCAGCATGTTTTTGCTCGTAACCTTTTTATTATCCCAGAGCAGTGGAATGTTAAAGGCGACCAGCCTTGGCAAATTCTGAATGTACCTGGTTTCACCTGTGAGCCAGAGCGTGACGGCACAAACAGCGACGGCACAGTTATCATCAACTTCGCTAAAAAGCGTGTGTTGCTTGCTGGCATGCGTTACGCGGGCGAAATGAAAAAAGCCATGTTCTCAGTGCAAAACTTCCTGCTTCCGGCAAAAGACGTGCTACCTATGCACTGTTCAGCCAACGTGGGTGAAGAAGGCGATGTGACCTTGTTCTTTGGTCTTTCAGGTACTGGCAAAACAACACTTTCAGCCGATCCTAAGCGTTTCTTGATTGGTGATGACGAGCACGGCTGGGCACCAGGTAGCGTATTTAATATCGAAGGCGGTTGTTACGCTAAATGTATCGATCTTTCTCAAAAGAACGAGCCAGTAATTTGGAATGCCATCAAATTTGGTACCATCCTAGAAAACGTAGTGCTTGATGAAACACGCACGCCTGATTATACCGACACGTCGTTAACCCAAAACTCACGTGCGGCCTATCCGCTTTCACACATTGAAAAGCGCGTTGCTGAAAACCGAGGCGGCGAACCTCGCTCAGTCGTATTTTTGACCTGTGACGTAAGTGGCGTATTGCCTCCTGTTTCAGTGCTAAGTGAAGAAGCTGCGGCGTATCACTTCCTAAGCGGTTACACAGCGAAAGTAGGCTCTACTGAAATTGGTTCTACTAGCGATATCGAGTCAACCTTCTCAACGTGTTTTGGTGCGCCTTTCTTCCCGCGTCCAGCAGGCGTGTATGCAGAGCTTCTGATTAAACGTGTTAAAGCGTTCGGCGCAAAGGTTTACTTGGTTAATACCGGTTGGACAGGCGGCCCTTACGGCACTGGTAGCCGTTTTGATATCCCTACTACGCGCGCCATCATCGATGCGATTGTATCGGGTAACTTGGCTGATGTTGAAACCCAGCACATTGACGCGTTAAACCTAGATGTGCCCGTGGCAGTAGACGGTGTAGACAGCAATTTGCTTGTGCCTCAGAACACGTGGGCTGACAAAGAGAAGTACAACGAATACGCCGCTAACTTAGTTAACGACTTTAAACAGAATTTTGAAAAATATGACGTTAGCGATGCTATCGTTAAAGCCGGGCCGGGTAACTAATACCCCGTTCGCCCTTTCCCAACGTTCATCACACTCAACGTGATTGATGTTTTGCCCGCACCGTGTTGCGGGCTTTTTTATGCGGATTGGTATTATTAGGCTTTCAAGAACTAGCTGATTTAATGGCACCTTTAATGTTAGAGCATTGAGCTAAACCAATTTGTAGATACTGGAGTAAAGTTGATGTCGGCCTTGTACTGAAAAAGTTCGCTGTCCATATGACTATCTCTTATCCAGTATTTCCGTTTATCAATAGAGATAAGCCTTAGGGTGTAAGGCACGCCAAATGGATCTAGAGGAGCAGTTTCGATAAGCAGCGAAGTATCAAAAATACGAATCTCTCTTTGTTTGTTGTTTGGTGGTGGAGTTAATTTGTTTTGAGCATCATAAATAACTGGGACATGTAAATACACAACACCTTGTGGGAGGTTATGTTTACTGACAACCTCAAATAACTCTTCGCGATCAAATCCCGATTGTTGGATGTCCCAACTGGAGTCAATAAATACTGTCGCTAAAGCGACGTTATTATCTCCAACATGAATAAATGCGCTAGGCTGAAATAATCTGACAAAGCAATAAAACCCAAATAACGATGTAATGACACCAAATAACATCCATCGCATCATTCATTTCGCTTTAGATTAACTTTACTAGGAAAGGTTGGCTTCGGCGCATAAGGCATAACGAAGTATTCTCCAATGATTAATAGACTCCCTGTCTATACATCTTTTTATATCAGTAAGTGAGCCAAAGAGATAATCATTAATAAAGCAATTGTTGTTAACAAATTTAACATTATGAATACGTATGTTTATTTAAGTTGTGCAATGCACTGGCTATCATCCACCGTACACAAGTAGGCTTTAATTAAGCGCGCTTCGCATCGAAGCATAAAAAAGGTTTTAAGTATGATAGACAGGCAACTGCGTGTATCACTGGCATGTGCGGGTTTTGCACTCTTTTCGGCAAATACGCTAGCGGAAGTTCAAACAGCAACACTTGAAAACGCAACGCTTACCATTGATACGGATACTAATGATTTTAAGATAAAGGCGCTGCGTAACAACAGTTTTCAGGTAACCTATCTTACCGATGGCAAAGGTGCGCCCTACGCAAACCTACCTTCTATGGCACTTCCTGAGGAAGCTACGAGTGCAGTTACAAAAAATATCGCAGGCGATGTTGAGCTAGAAGAAACCGCAACAACGCTTACCTTAAAATTGAATAATATTTCTGCACATGTCGATAAATCAACGCACGCTATCAGCTATTCTGTTAACGGCAAAATTGTCGCGAAAGAGCAAGGCGGACTAAGTATTTCCAGTGACGGCGTCAGCCTGTCGTTTGCGTTAGATGAAAACGAAAAACTCTACGGTGGCGGCCAGCGCGTTTTAGGTATGGATCGTCGTGGTCATAGCATGCCGCTATATAACAAAGCACACTATGGTTACACCACGTCTTCAAATCAGATGTACTTTGGCTTGTCGGCTGTGATGTCGTCAAAAAATTACAGCGTATTGTTCGATAACACCGCTTCTGGTGAGCTAGATATTGGCAAAACGAACAGCGACGAGTTGCTATTTAAGGCACAAGGCGGCCGAGCTAGCTACATCATGGTGTTGGGTGAAAATTTAGAAGACACGGTTACGAATACCGTAGCAGTTACGGGAAAACAGCCGCTTCCGCCGCGTTGGCTGCTGGGTAACTTTGCATCTCGATTTGGCTATAAATCTCAAAATGAGGTGATGGATGTTGTCGATGCCTTTAATACGCAAGATATTCCCGTTGATGCCGTAGTGCTCGATTTATATTGGTTTGGCAAAGACATTAAGGGGCACATGGGGAATCTAAGCTGGGACGCCGCCACTTTCCCTGAACCCGAGAAAATGATTAGTGAGCTACGCGCTCAAGACGTGAAAACCGTGCTGATAACAGAGCCTTTTATTCTTACGACGTCAAAACAATGGGAAAGCGCCGTTGCCAATAATGCCCTTGCTCAAAACGATGATGGTGCGCCGTATACCTTCGATTTTTATTTTGGCAATACCGGCCTTGTCGATGTGTTCAGTGAAGCGGGTCAAGATTGGTTTTGGCAATACTATGAAAAGCTTGCTGCACAGGGCGTTGCTGGCTGGTGGGGCGACTTGGGCGAGCCTGAAGTGCACCCTGATGACATTCAGCACATGTGGCAGTCTACAAAAGTAAGCGGCGCTGAAGTGCACAATGCCTACGGTCATCAGTGGGCGAAAACCGTGTATAACAATTTGACTGCACTACAGCCTGACACACGTCCGTTCGTACTCATGCGCTCAGGCTTTTTGGGCAGCCAACGCTACGGTATGGTGCCGTGGACTGGGGACGTAAGCCGAAGCTGGGGCGGACTTAAACCTCAGGTAGAGTTGGCACTTCAAATGAGTGTTTTTGGAATGGCGTATACCCATTCCGACTTAGGTGGGTTTGCTGGAGGCGAAACCTTTGATCCTGAGCTTTATACAAGATGGCTTCAGTTCGGTACCTTTTCACCGGTATTTAGGCCTCATGCTCAAGATAATATTGCGCCAGAGCCAATTTTCCACGCCGATCCGGTAAAGTCTATTGCGCGTAAGTTTATCCAACTTCGCTATGACATGCTGCCCTATAACTATTCACTGGCCTTTGAAAATGCGCTTTACGGCACGCCATTAATGCGCCCGGTAGCTATGGCGTACGGAGAAAGCGATTGGTTTGAAAATGCAGACAGTTATCTGTGGGGCGATGGCTTGTTAGTTTCGCCTGTGACTAGCGCTAACCAAACGGTGTGGCCGACCAAGTTGCCTGAAGGCGTATGGTTTGATTTTTTCTCTGATACGAAATACCAAGGTGACCAAACCGTTAACTACCCGCTAAGCCAAGATAATTTCCCGGTGTGGGTAAAAGCAGGAAGCTTTATGCCAATGTCTGACGGGCTTAGCCGCACAGAGCAGTTTGATGCCCGTAACATAGAAATGCATTACTGGCATGACAATTCAGTGAATTCATCTTCATATACTTATTACGAGGATGACGGCAAAAATCCAGCGTCTGTCAAAAAAGGTTTATATACAAAGCTACTTCTTAATGCGTCAGTAGACGATAAGGCCAAATTAACCCTGACGCTTGATAGCGAAGGTAGCTATATAGGTATGCCTAAGCAGCGAGATATCACTTACATAGTGCATGGTTTAAGCGAAAAACCACAGAGCGTTTCACTTGATGGCAGGAGCGTACCTGTAATGTGGGATGAAAAAGGGAAAACGCTTTCTCTTGCATTTTCTTGCGATTATCAGCAATCTGTAAAGGTAGTGATTATGTGATAATTAAGGGCTGCTGTTCTTTCTTGCACAGTAAAGGTCAGCGCCCTCAAAAGGTTCACTTTGTGGTCAAGGGGCATAACTACGCTGTGCCCTCACGCCTAAATCGGATGTCTTTCTACTGATATCAGCCATGGAGCCTAAATGAGCCGACTTCCTGCCACCATCGTTATTTTCGCTGGTTTTTTTCTAATTGGTAAATTGTTTCTCTTGTGGGGAATATTACTGCCAGATATTGCAGCCGATCTGCAAATGTCTGAAGTAGTCAGTGGCGCACTTTTTTCGCTTTTCTCTGTAGGCATGATGTTAGGCGCTGTGATTGGTGGCAAGTATGCCAGTCGCTTCGAATATATGCCGCTACTAGCCACGTTATTCAGTATGAATACGGCGCTGCTGCTGCTTGTGTCAGTGCTTACCGCTTGGCAATGGTTTTTGGTATTAGCGGTATTAATAGGTGTGGTGAGCTCAACAATATTTACTATTGGCCACACGCTTATTGCACGAATGTACGCAGAAAAGCGTTTTACTATGATGGGCTTAATGGACTTTATGTTCAGTTTAGGAACGTTTGCAGCGTCGTTCTTTGTAACACTGTTATACCTTGTTGAGCACAACTGGCGCTTACCTATTCAGGTGTTGGCAGGCGTTATGATTGTGCTTTCGTGCTACGCATTTATTGCGGCGCGCTCTCAGGCAAAAGTACTTAAAGGTCAGCCAAAAGCACCTAAAAAGACCTTGGCATTTGGGGTCATTATCAAGCAGCCCGTTTTCATATTTCTAACTTTGCTAACCTTTGGCTATGGTGCCGTAGAGTTCGGTAACGCGAACTGGTTTGTAAGCTATGCGCAAAACGGCTTAGGCTTTACTGGTGAGCAGTCGAGAAACTTACTGGCGTTCTTTACCGCTGGTATGGTGATAAGCCGCCTTACTTTCCCGTTTTTACTGCGATTTGTATCGGTACACCGCATGATTGTGCTCATGGCGACAGCATCGCTAGCGGGTGTATTCGCACTGAAACTAATGCCTTCATTTTACGGGATTGGCGCAGGTAATTTACTGCTCGGCTTAGGGCTAGGTGGGCTCTTCCCATTAGCACTTTCTGCTGCAATGAATATCGACAGTGACAACGGCCCGGTACTTTCTGGTATTTCAATTATCGGTAACTCTACAGGCGTTCAAGTGGCATCGTTTTCTACCGGACTATGGGCGAACTTCGCGCCACTTACTACGGCGTTTTGGGTGATCCCACTTGGCGGCTGCGTGCTGTGGTTGGCGTCTTATGGATACAGCCGAAAAATTAAGTACCACAGAGGTTAAGGTTATTGAATTACGCGCAGAGTTTGTAAGCGACTACTTGGTGGCTACTTTGATAGTAGGAAAAGTCAGATGTTGTTGGGGCAGGCGGAACGGAATACGCACAAGTCCCCAATTCAAGTCACCAGAGTAAACTGCGTTTAATCTTTTTGGTGTAGGTGGGGCAGATAAGGTAGATAAAACTCTGCGACTAAGCCTTGTTGAGGATGATTTCTTAATGTCACCTCGCCGTCGTGAGCTTCAACAATACGCCTTATTATGGCAAGACCTAAGCCTGAGCCTGACGAGTTACGCGCCTTATCCCCCTGTGCAAACGGCATAAATACACTGTCGAGTTCCGCTTCCGGTATACCCGGGCCGAAGTCACGTACCTTGCAATATACGCGCTTTTCGTGGCGATTGTAAAAGCTGCTAATAGCAATATCGTCCGAGCCGTATTTGAAGGCGTTTTCGATGAGATTATCAATCACGCGTTTCATTGCAATTCGTCGTAGCGACAACGGAGGAATGGCGTTGAGTTTAAGTTCAATGTGGTGCTTATCGTCTAAATGTCTGGCTTGTACCAGTTCTGCAATAATCGCGTTTAAATCGGTTTCTTGAGTGACTTCTTCGGTGTCGTAGCGCGCATAGTCAATGAACTGATCGATGATGGCGTTCATGTCTTCTATGTCATTTACAATGCCGTCTTTAATCCAGTCTTGATCTTCTGGCAGCATTTCTGAGGCTAGGCGTATACGGGTAAGCGGTGTGCGCAAGTCGTGAGAAATACCTGCTGTCATGATATTTCGGTCATTCTCAAGCTGCTTAATACCTTGATTCATGCGGTTAAACGCCCGGGTAACCTGAATCATTTCGGTGCTGCCTTGTTCGCGAAGCGGCGCCGGGTGCTCACCTTTACCTACCGCTATTGCTGCTTTTTGCAGAGCTGACAACGGGCGAGTCATGCGTCTTACAAACAACCAGCCGCCGGCCACACTTAATATACCAATTACCATCAAGTACATAGTAAGAGGGGATATATTCGCTTCGTTAAGTCCTGAAATAGGAATAGAGATCCACGTGTCTGGGTAGCGGTTCAGGGATATCCACACAATGTATGGCGCATTTTCGTCACTGGCCTGCGTGGTGGTGCTAATGCGCACATCTGCAAGCTGCCTTAGCTGCTCGCTAACTTGAGAAGAAATATAGCTATAGTATACGGCGCTTTCTAATCCGTTCTGTTTGGCAACACTTTCGTCAAAGACCTGTACTTGGGTTTTTTGAAAATAGCGGTCTCGGGTCTCTTGGTTAGTCACCAGCAAATCGTTGGCGAGCACAGATTTAACTTGGGTGGCCAATAAGCTGTTAATTTGTTGGTAGCTGGGCTGAATAAAGTAATAGGTAACAGAGATGTAGGACACAATCTGATTAATAAGCAACAGCACGCCAATAAGCATGACGGTTTGGCCAAATGCACTTTTGGGAATTAAACGCATAACATGCCGTCGCTTTGAATCATAAGCCAGTGTTTGGAATGGCAGTAGGTAAACGCATAATTAGGGGTCATGAGTAAACATACTTCATTTGCGCACTGGCAAAGACGGGTAGAGCCCGCCGTATCAGCCATAGGTGCTAAACTTGTTCGCCATCAGGCACGAATACGTAGCCCAATCCCCATACTGTTTGAATGTAGCGAGGGTTGGCAGGGTCTTCTTCAAGCATTCTTCGTAAGCGTGAAACCTGAACGTCAATACTGCGTTCTAAGGCGCTGTAGTCGCGACCACGCGCTAGGTTCATCAGTTTGTCTCGTGACAAAGGCTCACGTGGGTGAGTAACCAGAGATTTTAATACTGCAAACTCGCCGCTTGTCAGTGTCAAAGGTGTATCACCAGCTGTCATCTCGCGGGTGGCAAGGTTCAGCTTGTAATTGCCAAACTCCACAATTTGCACGTCTTTAGAGGGCGCGCCCGGCGCTTCGCTGCTGCGTCTGCGCAATACCGCTTTAGCACGCGCTAGTAGCTCGCGTGGGTTAAATGGCTTAGGCAAATAATCGTCTGCACCCATTTCAAGGCCGATAATGCGGTCAACTTCATCGCCTTTTGCAGTAAGCATAATAATGGGCATGTCGTTTTCTTGCTGGCGCAATCGGCGGCAAATAGACAAGCCGTCTTCGCCAGGTAGCATAAGGTCCAAAACCATTAAATGAAAATTCTCGCGCTCAAGCAGTCTGTCCATTTGTTCTGCGTTAGCCGCACTGCGAACTTGATAGCCCTGCTCAAGCAAATAGCGCTCTAATAGGCTGCGCAGACGCATGTCATCATCAACAACGAGAATTTTAGAGGTTTCCTGACCCATACTCATACCTTTCGTTTTACTTTTGTTTCACTATAACCACAAGATGTGAAATACAAAAGCTAGAAAAGCGTAAAAGGCTGGGGATGTTTGTTACAAATAGTGTCTAGGTCTGTCGAACTTGCATGTAAAGAAAGAGCCAGCAAAGGCCCAGCAAAAGCCCAGCAGACTCCAACGAGGAGGAAGCCATTACGCTTTTCTCCCCACTGAGCTTATAGTGAACTGCGTATTGGTAAGAAGCTTTATAACGTAGGCGCTGCAACAACACACCAGCAGTTCAAGTTGTAATCCACAAGGGGCACTAATCAAAAGTGACGACGTTAAGGGCTTTTGTTTGCGCCGTTCCATTAAGCGTTTCTAAATATAACTGTGTTATAGCATCAGTCCCGCTGTGCGAGTGTTCGTAGAACTGACCGCTCACTTTCTCTGCGAAGCGTTTCCATGCACTGGCGTATTTTGCCAAAAAGGCCTCGTGCCCCCATTCATGTTGGCGCAGTTTCACGCGAGATGGCGCGAAAAATATCTCTGCATTGAGCAATTTGGGGTTGGGCTTCTCTTGGGCTTTCCAGTCTGTCGCACCAATGAGTGTAACGTCGCTCAGGCTGTCGCCAAGCTGCTTGGTAAGGTCATTAATCAACGTACCGTTGGCAGCGAAATCAAGCAGCCAGTAGCGCGCATCGCTGCTTTGGCTGCTATTGCCTTCGCTACTTAGGGCTGAGAGTTCGTCATAACTATACACTTCATCGTAGCAGCCGGACGCTTTTACCATATCCACGTTTTGTTTCGAGGTTAGCCCAACCACCTTATAGCTTGCGTTTCGAGAGGCCTTTTGGTCTTTAAGTAGTTGCGCTGTACCCAATGCGGTTTTACTTGAAGCGCTCGACAGCAGTAAGGTTTCATTGTTTGCTTTCTCTGCCACATAGTCATCGAGCACAAACGAAGTCATATAAAGGGGTCTAAAATTAAGCTGCCATGCTTCGCGGTTTTTGTCGTAGCCGGGGTCGGCGGCACAG